>Reeses_p2__coassemble_1215_pt1 | contig 26742 bp, 21 predicted proteins | sample Reeses_p2__metabat2_high_PE_010 | metagenome-assembled genome bin Reeses_p2
GAACCTATTCTGCAACGATCCGTGACAATGACGTGTACGAAAAGCAGCTTTCAAATCTTGAGTGCGATAACCTGGAAAAATACAGGGAAGAAGCACAGGAACAGGCGAGAGCAGCAGTGGAACACTTTAAAGTTGATTTTGTATCCAAGATTCGTTATGCAATCAAAGAGGCATATCAGAAAAAAGATGAATTGAACCGGATCATCAGCCGTCTGGATTTCGGAAAGGACAAGTATCAGTTTGTCATTACGAAAAACAAAGGTCCGGACGGACGATTCTATCGGATGTTTATGGATGACGCATTGGATATCAATCCGTCTCAGTTGAGTGACCACATGGAAAATCAGATGAACCTGTTTACCATGGAGCATGAGGAAGAATACGGAGATCTGATGAATGAGCTGATCGAGATTTTCATTCCGCCGGAGAATGCCACCAGGGAAGAGCTGGAGGAAGCCAGAAAAAATATGGATAAATATGCAGATTATCGCACGTATCTTTCCTTTGATATGCAGCAGATCGTGCAGGGAGAAAAGGATATGCGGATCGGTCTGAGCAAGATGATCAAGAAAAATTCCGGTGGAGAAGGTCAGAACCCACTTTACATCGCGCTTCTGGCAAGCTTTGCACAGATTTACAGAATCAATCTGTCTCCGAAGATCAAGCGTCCGCCAACCCTGCGTCTGGTTGTCCTGGATGAGGCATTTTCCAAAATGGATGCAGAGAAAGTAGCAAGTTGTATTTCTCTGATCCGGGGACTGGGATTTCAGGCGATTATCAGTGCAACAAATGATAAGATTCAGAACTATCTGGAAAATGTAGACAAGACATTTGTGTATGCAAATCCGAATAAAAAGCATATTTCAATACAGGAATTTGAACGAATGGAGTTTGAACAGCTGCAAGGGGAAGAATGATGACGTGGATATTGGAAAATATCGTAAAACAGATTGAATCCGGGACAGAAAGCTGGCGGGCAGAAAGCCGAGGTGGAAAAAGTCTGGCCAATGAACATGGGGAGCTTTATGATAAAAAACATTTAAAATCAGATGTGCTGCAGGAGGTAGAGCAATTGCAGCACAAAAATCTGATCCAAATTAAATGGGCAGATGGATATCGGGGAAGTGATATTGAAAGAATACGCTACAGATTAGAAGACAAAGAAAAATTTTATGCATTATATCAGCAGGAAGTGGATGCAGAATTTCTGCCAAAACAGGAGAAAATCCGGTTATATCAAGAATTTTTAAGAAACCAGCTGGCACAAGTAAAAAAATTGTGGATTCGTGCATATTACCAGGATTTGCTGGAACGATCGGAAAATAAACGAAAAAAAGATCTTCTGGAATTATTAGCGGATGAGAAAAAATATGCCCCGTGCTTTGAAGGTCTGGATCAGCTTACAGAATCTGTTTTTAAAAGGATTTTCAGTAAAAAATATTTGGGAAATACAAAAACATTTGAACAAGAGATGCAAAGTCATGTCATCAGTACTGCGAAAAAATTCTGTCCGGATGTAGAAAAAGAAATGGATGACACGACAGTGCTTCAACAGCTGTGGATCGAAGAATATGCACAAGAACTGTCTTTAAAAGGGAAACTGCATTTTTGTCTGAAAGAAGAAAATGGAAGCACTCAGGAGATTAATACAGAGTGTTATCGGTTCGGTACTACATTAAACAGTCAGACACTGGAGCATGCCGAGATAAAAGAAGTACAGAATATTCAGAAGATCGTGATATTTGAGAATAAAGCCAATTATATCTCTGCACCGTATAAGGATGGTATTCTATACTTATTTAGTCATGGATATTTTTCTCCAAAAGAATGTAGATTTTTAAAGCAGCTGCATCAAGTGTTAAAAAATCAGACATCCTGTGAAGTGCAATATTTTCACAGCGGAGATCTGGATTACGGTGGAATCAAAATTTTTCAGTATATACGCAAAACAATCTTTCCGGAGTTAGAGCCGCTTCAGATGGATGTTGAGACATATGAAGCATATCAGGAATTTACAGAAGTGATAGATCCGGAAACACTGGAAAAACTAAAGCGTGTTCAGGATGAAAATCCAAAGCTGCAAGAGCTGATCAAAAGGCTGATAGAAACAGGAAAAGGAATTGAACAAGAGTGTTTTTTAATAGAGAAAAGAGGGAATCACATATGAAATTAATGATCGCATCAGATATTCACGGTTCTGCATATTACTGCAGAAAAATGCTGGAGGCATATGATAGGGAGAAGGCAGATAAACTGCTTTTGTTAGGGGATATTTTATATCACGGCCCCCGCAATGATCTTCCGAAAGAGTATGCGCCGAAAGAAGTCATTGCCATGTTGAATGAAAGAAAACAGGAGCTCTTATGTGTCAGAGGAAATTGTGACACAGAAGTGGATCAGATGGTTCTGGAATTTCCGATTCTGGCGGACTATTGTTTTTTGAATCTGGATGGACAGAATATTTATGCAACACATGGTCATGTGTGGAATCCGGGAAAGCTGCCGATGCTGAAAGCAGGGGATATTCTGCTGAACGGACACACACATATACCGGCATGTGAAAAGATTCATACGGAAGCAGATCAGAGTGTCATGTACATGAATCCGGGTTCTGTGTCGATTCCAAAAGAAAATTCAGAACACAGCTACATGATCTGTGAGAATGGTGTGTTTGAATGGAAAAATTTAGAGGGAGAGGGTTATCAAATATGGAAGAGAGATACGCGTTGCTGATCGATGCGGACAATGTTTCAGCAAAATATATCAAACCGATACTGGATGAGTTATCCAAGTATGGGAATGTCACGTACAAGAGGATTTACGGGGACTGGACCAGCACCTACAATTCCAGCTGGAAAGAGGTGCTTTTGCAGAACTCAATCACACCGATCCAGCAGTTCAGCTATACTCATGGGAAAAATGCGACCGATTCGGCAATGATTATCGATGCCATGGATATGCTGTACACAAGCGAGCTGGAAGGATTCTGTCTGGTGTCCAGTGACAGCGATTTTACAAAGCTGGCAAGCAGACTTCGGGAAAGCGGAAAAATGGTGATTGGAATGGGAGAAGATAAGACACCGCCGCCGTTTCGAAAAGCCTGTGATATTTTTACCGTATTGGAATTGCTGTTAGAAGACAGCATGCTTGAAAAACCGGAAAAAGCAGCGGCACATGCAGTTATAGGAAAAGAGTCCAAAAAAGAGTCTGCCGGTGCAGTCTCCAAGAGTCAGATTGAAGAAGCGGTCGTGAAGATTATTACAGAAAATCAAAACAACGATAAGGAGACAGGACTTGGAGAGGTCGGAAGCCGTCTGGTCAAACTGTACCCGGATTTCGATGTGCGAAGATATGGATACAGTCTGTTGTCCAAGTTTCTGGAAACATTTCCAAAACTGAAGCTGTTACAGGATGGAACGAAAGTATCCGTGACATTGTATGAGGATAAAAGTCAACAGGAGCGTATTGAAGAATATATTATGTACCAGTTGAAACAGGCGGGATGTCAGGGAGTATCTCTGGGAACTCTCGGAAATAAGATTCGAAATAAGTTCGGGAATTTTAAAGTGAGAGATTATGGATATTCGCAGTTTCAGCAGTATATCAAAAGCTTTCCGGATGTAGATTTAAAGGATGACGGAGAGCAGAAGTGGGCAGTGTTGAGAAGATAAGCGGAACAGTCGTGTGAGAAAAAATCATGCGGCTGTTTTTTTATCCTCTTGACAAAACCAAAAACCTAGTGTACTATCTAACTATAGCACTGATACACGAGGCGGAAGGAGGAAGAAGATGAATTACAATGCAGAGATACCGATCTATCTGCAGGTCATTCACGACTTGAAGAAAAAGATGATCCAGGGAAAGATACTTCCCGGAGAGAAGCTTCCATCCAACAGAGAGCTGGCGGTTCTTTATAAGATCAATCAGAACACTGCAGCAAGGATTTACAGAGAGATGGAGACTCATGGATATTGTTATACAAAGCGGGGGATTGGAACATTTGTGAAGGAGGAAGAGACGATGTTCGAGACGATAAAAAAAGAAATGGCAGAAGAATTGTTGAGCAGCTTTATACATGAGATGCAGGATCTTGGATTTGAAAAAGATGATATTATCTCAAAAATTGCAGACTACAAGGAGGAGAGAAGATGATTTTAGAATGTCGTGATTTAAGCAAATCATTTTACACAAAAAAGGCGCTGAATGAAGTTTCGCTGAAACTGGAAGGCGGAAAGATCTATGGTCTGCTAGGGGAGAACGGAAGTGGGAAGACCACATGGATGAAGATCATCTCCGGTCTGACAAAGCCTACATCCGGAGAGGTTTTGTTCAAGGAGCATCCGTGGTTCTATGGAGATAAGGCAGAGATCGCCTACATGTCTACAGAGCCGTTTTTCTACAGTTTTCTGGATGTGAACGGAGTCGGACAGTACTATAAAGATTTCTTCCCGGATTTTGATGAGAAGAAATTTCACGAGATGGTAAGAAGGATGTCCCTGGAAGGCAAGATGAAGGTCAAAGAACTGTCCACCGGTATGACAGCAAAGCTGAAGGTGATCGCAACACTGAGCCGCAAAGCAGAGCTGTATCTTCTGGATGAGCCGTTCAATGGAATTGATTACAAAGCAAAAGAAGAGATTCCGGGATGATCCTAGAGTCAGCAAATGAAAAAAATACCTTTGTAATTTCCACACATATGATCGATGAGATCGAAAGTTTTATCGATGAGGCAATCTTTATCAAAGACGGAGAAGTTGTGCGCCGGATGTCAGTGGAAAAAGAACGGATGCAAAGTGGAAAATCCGTGGCAGATATTTATCTGGAGATCATGTAGGAAGAACAAAGGCAGAATGAGAAAAGAGAAAGAGAGGAAACAAAATGGGACGTTTGATCAAATATGAGCTGAAAAAACAGCAGACATCCAGAAACATCATACTGGCGCTGCTTCTGGTATTTTTACTGGCATTTGCGGCAGGAATTTTTTCAGACAATGGGAATATGGTAGGAATCAGTATGGGACTGGAGATTTTTGTTGGAATGTTTGTCTTCTTCTATATGGGAATTGAAAGTCTGTTGATATTGAATCGTGACCTGAAAACAAAGCAGAGTCATATGCTCTGGATGGTGCCGATGCCGAGCTGGAAGATCCTTGGTGCGAAATATATCGCAGCAGCGTTGCAGATTTTCTGTATTTCAGCAGCATATGTGCTGGCTGGTACCGCATGCGTTATGACGATGATCGCAAAAGAGGGAGCATGGAAAGAACTTATGCAGGCAATCCGCATGGGATTTGAGTGGCTGCTTCAGGGCAACCTGGACTGGATAACCGTTCTGGCAATCTTGCTGTTTTTCTTCCTGGCATGGACATCTGTGATCGCAACCGGATTTCTGGCAATTATTGTATCCAGAACGGTATTGATCAATTCCAGATTTGCAGGGATTGTTTCTTTGATCCTGTTCTTCGTGATCAACGGAATTGTGGAGTATGTTTATAACCTGTTTGCAAGATACGAGGTTCTGGGAATTCACAAAGGACTTTATATCGGAATCGCAGAATACGGATTCTATATTGTGGTATGTGTTGGATTGTTTGCCATATCCAGCGTGCTGGCAGAAAAGAAATTAAGTGTATAAAATATGGAAGGTACAGTCTGTTAAATCGGATTGTATCTTCTTTTTTAATTTTACAACTGTCTTGTCATATGTAAAGTCTTGTGCTATAATGGTCAGCAATTAACGATAAAAATTTAACAATTCAGGATAAGTGAGGGAATAGAAGATGACAATTGTGGAAGAAATCCAGAAATTGAAGCAAGAAAAAAATGCAGTCATTCTGGCACATTATTATGTAAGGCCGGAGATTCAGGACATTGCCGACTACATCGGAGATTCTTTTTATCTGAGTAAGGTTGCAGTCGGATTGAAAGAGCAGACTATCGTATTCTGTGGCGTTTCTTTTATGGGAGAGAGTGCGAAGGTACTGAACCCGGAGAAAACCGTATTGATGCCGGATATGCATGCAGACTGTGCAATGGCACATATGGCAGATGCAGATACGATCCAGAAGATGCGTGATACATATGAAGATCTGGCAGTGGTGTGTTACATCAATTCTACTGCAGAATTGAAGACACATTCCGATGTATGTGTGACATCTGCCAATGCAGTGAAGATCGTAAAAGCACTTCCGAACAAGAATATTTTCTTCATTCCGGACAGAAACCTGGCGCATTTTGTGGCAGAGCAGGTACCGGAGAAGAACTTTGTATACAACGAAGGCTATTGCCCGATCCATGAGAAGATGCAGGTGGAAGAGATCAAAAAAGCAAAGGCACAGCATCCGAATGCAGAAGTATTGTCCCATCCGGAATGTCCGAAAGCAGTGCTGGAGATTTCCGATTATGTGGGAAGCACATCCGGGATCATTGATTATGCAGCAAAAAGCGAAAACGAAGAATTTATTATCTGTACGGAAAATGGAGTTCGCTACAAACTGGAAAAGGACAACCCGGGCAAGAAGTTTTATTTTACAGAGACAGAGCCTGTCTGCACAGATATGAAGCTGATCACATTAGAAAAAGTTCTTCACGTCTTAAAAACAGGAGAGAATGAAGTGCATTTGAGTGAAGCATTGAGAACGGACTCCAGAAAACCATTGGAAAAAATGCTGGAGCTGGCAAAATAGAGTGTCTTTTTGAAAAAAGAGACTTGCCGAAAGGAAAGAGAGTATTATGAAGAAAAAAGCAGATGTTGTTATCGTTGGAACCGGTGTAGCGGGATTGTTTTCGGCGTTGAATCTTCCGGATGACAAAGAAATCATCATGATCACGAAATCAGATGCCGAGAGCAGTGATTCATTTCTGGCACAGGGCGGAATCTGTGTACTCCGGGATGAACAGGATTATGACAGCTATTTTGAAGATACGATGAGAGCCGGTCATTATGAAAACAGGAAAGAATCTGTCGATATTATGATCCGCAGTTCTGGAAAAATCATTGAAGATCTGGTAGGATATGGAGTAGAATTTGAAAAGGACGGAGAAGCGTTTGCCTACACAAGAGAGGGGGCACACTCCAGACCGAGAATTCTGTTTCATGCAGATGTGACAGGAAAAGAGATCACCAGTAAGCTGTTGGCGCGGGTAAGGGAAAAGAATAACGTAACAATTTACGAATATACGACCATGACAGATATTCTTGAGGAAAACGGAAAATGTGCGGGAATCACCGTGAAGACGCAAAGTGGTGAAGAGTCCTCTATTTATGCAGATTATACCATTCTGGCAAGCGGAGGAATCGGCGGGTTGTACCAGCATTCCACAAATTTTCCGCATCTGACAGGAGATGCACTGGAAGTAGCGAAAAAACATCACATTCGTCTGGAGCATCTGGATTATGTACAGATCCATCCGACTACATTGTATTCGGAAAAGCCGGGCAGACGATTCCTGATCTCCGAATCCGTCCGTGGGGAAGGCGCACTTCTCTATAATAAAAACATGGAGCGTTTCGTAGATGAACTGCTTCCGCGAGACGTGGTGACCAGGGCAATCCGGGAACAGATGGAAAAGGATGGAACAAATTTTGTGTGGCTGTCCATGGCGCCGATCGAGAAAGAGACGATATTGAGTCATTTTCCGAATATTTACGAGCATTGCCTGGAGGAAGGCTATGATGTTACAAAAGAGTGCATTCCGGTCGTTCCGGCGCAGCACTATTTTATGGGCGGTATCTGGGTAGACAAGAACAGCCACACGTCCATGCCGCAGCTGTTTGCAGTGGGAGAGACAAGCTGCAACGGTGTGCACGGAGCGAACCGTCTGGCAAGCAACTCTCTTCTGGAGAGTCTTGTATTTGCAAAAAGAGCGGCAAATCTTATCAAAGAGCAATGGTGCCTGGAAAAAGAACAGGCTGTATAAAATGAAAGAATAGATGAAACATAAAGGAGAAACCAGATGAATCAGATTACAATGAAGCTTCAGGCAGATCACCTGATCTTAGAAGCGTTAAAAGAAGATATTTCCAGTGAAGATGTGACAACCAATTCAGTGATGAAAGAGGCAGTGGCAGGTGAAGTAGACCTGATCTGCAAACAGGATGGAATTATTGCGGGACTGGAAGTATTTGAGCGAGTGTTTGCACTTCTGGATCCGGATACAAAGGTCGAATTATACTGCAAAGACGGAGAGGAAGTAAAAAATGGACAGCTTATGGGAAAAGTCAAAGGAGATATTCGCGTCCTTCTTTCCGGAGAACGAGTTGCGCTCAACTATCTTCAGAGAATGAGCGGAATCGCGACCTATACCAATTCTGTTGCAAAACTTCTGGAAGGAAGCAAGATCAAACTTCTGGATACCAGAAAAACAACGCCGAATATGCGTATTTTTGAAAAATATGCAGTTCGTGCAGGCGGCGGCTACAACCACCGTTACAACCTTTCTGACGGTGTGTTGTTAAAAGACAATCACATCGGAGCAGCGGGAAGCGTGACAAAAGCGGTGCAGATGGCAAAAGAGTATGCACCGTTTGTCAGAAAAATTGAAGTAGAAGTAGAAAATCTGGATATGGTAAAAGAAGCGGTGGAAGCCGGCGCAGATATCATCATGCTGGATAATATGTCACCGGAGGATATGAAAAAAGCAGTGGAGCTGATCGACGGAAGAGCCCAGACAGAGTGCTCCGGAAATGTGACAAAAGAAAATATCGCGCGTCTGACAGAGATCGGAGTTGACTATATTTCCAGCGGTGCGTTGACACACTCCGCTCCGATCCTGGATATTTCTTTAAAGAATCTGCATGCAGTGGAATAAAGATGCAGAAAAAGAAAGAGAGGAACAGTATTTATGACAGGTTCTGAACGCAGAGATCAAATCATAAATCAGATTAAAAAAAGCAGTATTCCGGTATCTGGGGCGCAGCTTGCAAAAGAATTTGATGTCAGCCGGCAGGTGATCGTGCAGGATATTGCACTGATCCGGGCAGCGGGACATGAGATCATATCCACAAACAGGGGATATCTTCTGAATACTCCACATTCCGTGAACCGGATCTTCAAAGTGAATCACACGGATGAAGAGTTGGAAGACGAGCTGTGTACGGTAGTGGATCTGGGCGGAAAAGTGGTGAACGTGATGGTCAATCACAGGGTGTACGGTCACATGGAGGCAGAGATTAACATCACATCCAGACGAAAAGTGATGGAATTTGTAGAGGATATTAAGCGGGGAAAATCAAGTCCTCTGAAAAATATTACCTCCAATTACCACTATCATCTGATCGAGGCAGATTCCGAAGAGACACTGGATCTGATCGAAGAGGCATTACGGCAGAAAAAATTTCTGGTTGAAGTGGCCGCTGGATCGTAATAAGACAAATTTTTAAAAGGTGCAATCTTGACTTATCATTCCGGCTGTGATACGATTTTCAACGAGAAAGTGTGTATTTTATACACATATCTGGTAGAAAAATCATACGGAAAATGCAAAGACGGAGAGAGTAGGTTATCCGAAATTTTACAGAGAATTCCCGGAAGATCCGAGAAAGGATCCGATGCTGAGAGGGATGAACGGAAGATGATCGAACATGGCTCCCGAGCGGCGCAGCAAGCATGATGTGAACTGCGATGGGTTCGCCCTTTACAGCGAGAGAGTGTTTTTGGCAGCACTCACAGAGGTTTCAGCCGTGAGGCTGAGATAAATCAGAAGTGGTAACACGGTATTCACCCGTCTTCTTGGCAGCAGGAAGACGGGATTTTTTATGAAGGAGAGAAGAGAGATGGCAGACAAGAAACCATATTATATCACAACAGCGATTGCCTACACATCAGGCAAACCGCATATTGGAAACACTTATGAGATTATTCTGGCTGACGCGATCGCAAGATACAAGAGAAGTCAGGGATACGATGTATTTTTCCAGACAGGAACTGATGAGCATGGTCAGAAGATCGAGCTCAAAGCAGAAGAGGCGGGAGTAACACCAAAAGAATTTGTAGACAATGTTTCCGGAGAAATCAAGAAAATCTGGGATCTGATGGATACTTCTTATGACAAATTTATCCGTACAACAGACGAAGATCATGAAAAACAGGTACAGAAGATCTTTAAAAAACTGTACGATCAGGGAGATATTTACAAAGGTCACTATGAAGGAATGTACTGTACTCCATGTGAATCTTTCTTCACAGAATCACAGCTTGTAGACGGCAAATGTCCGGACTGCGGACGTGAAGTACAGCCGGCAAAAGAGGAAGCATACTTCTTTAAAATGAGCAAATATGCAGACAGACTGATCGAGCATATCAATACACATCCGGAATTCATTCAGCCGGTATCCCGTAAAAACGAGATGATGAACAACTTCTTGCTTCCGGGACTGCAGGATCTGTGTGTTTCCAGAACATCATTCAAATGGGGAATCCCGGTAGACTTCGATCCGAAACATGTAACTTACGTATGGCTGGATGCGCTTACAAACTATATCACAGGAATCGGATACGACTGCGATGGAAACAGCACGGAGCAGTTTCACAAATTATGGCCGGCAGATCTTCATCTGATCGGAAAAGACATCATCCGCTTCCATACGATTTACTGGCCAATCTTTTTGATGGCACTTGATCTTCCGCTTCCAAAACAGGTATTCGGACATCCATGGCTGCTCCAGGGTGACGGAAAAATGAGTAAATCCAAAGGAAACGTTCTTTATGCAGATGAACTGGTGGATTTCTTTGGAGTAGATGCAGTTCGTTATTTTGTCCTGCACGAGATGCCGTTTGAAAATGACGGAGTGATCACATGGGAACTGATGGTAGAGCGCATGAATTCGGATCTTGCAAATACACTTGGAAATCTGGTCAACAGAACCGTTTCCATGACAAATAAATATTTCGGCGGAACTGTAACAGATAAAGGTGTGGCAGAAGAGGTTGATGCAGATCTGAAGGCAGTGACAGAAAGCACACCAAAAGCAGTCGAAGACAAGATGGAAGAGCTGCGTGTGGCAGATGCAATGACAGAAATTTTCAATCTCTTCAAACGCTGCAACAAATATATTGACGAGACAATGCCATGGGTACTGGCAAAAGATGAAGCAAAAAAAGACCGTCTGGAAACAGTTCTCTGGAACCTCATTCAGAGCATTTCCCGCGGGGCAGAGCTTTTGGAATCCTTTATGCCTTCTACAAGCAAGAAGATTCTGGAACAGCTTGGAAATGGTCATGTAACAGAAAAACCGGAAATCCTCTTCGCAAGACTGGATCTGGAAGAAGTTCTGAAAAAAGTAGAAGAGCTGCATCCACCGGTTGAAGAAGAAAAAGAAGAGGAAGATGTGATCGATATCGAAGCAAAACCAGAGATCACATTTGACGATTTTGGAAAAATGCAGTTCCAGGTCGGAGAAATCATTGCCTGCGAAGAAGTGAAAAAATCCAGAAAACTCCTTTGCTCACAGGTGAAGATTGGAAGCCAGGTAAAACAGATCGTATCCGGAATCAAAGGTCATTACACAGCCGAAGAAATGGTCGGAAAGAAAGTGATGGTTCTTGTAAATCTGAAACCGGCAAAACTGGCCGGAGTATTATCCGAAGGAATGTTGTTATGCGCAGAAGATGCAGAAGGAAATCTCGCATTGATGACACCGGAGAAAACAATGCCGGCAGGAGCAGAGATCTGCTAAGAAAATAGAGAAAATGAATAGATCCCCCCGGATTTCAGGAGAAAGAAGCCTGAAATCCGGGGGATGTGTTTTGCAAAAATTATTTAGCCTCTTCAATCCATTGTTTTACAACTTCAATATCAATCCCGGTCAGCTGAGCAATCTGCTCTGGAGAGTTGCCGGAATGAAGCATATGGAGAACAATTTCTTTTTGTCCGAGATTAATGCCCTCCTCAACGCCCTCTTCATATAAATCTTTCTCATAAGCCTTTTGATTAAATGATGTCAGAACCATACTGATTACCTCCGCTTTATGCTTCACCAGTACATCCCGAAGAATTCCCTTTTCAATACAGATGTCCACCGCTTTCGTGACAGCGTGCCTCGGATCACTCGTTTTTTTACACTGGATCCTTACCGTATCTATAAAAATAGAATACTCTTTCAGCCGCTGGCATTTTTCCATAAGCGCAAGGTTATGTCCGTAATTGATATTCAGCATCACTGCGGTGCACTGCAGACAAGGCTGCCGATTATCGGATACAGATTCAAACGCATCCGTCAATTGAAGAATCGTCTCATCCGGTTGTTCTTTTGTGCCGTTATAGAACACAAAGTATTGAGGAATCGGCAGCTTTTTTAAAGAACTGCTGTATAAATTGATATTTTTCGTCTCAACGTATCCATCATATAACCTGGCGAGATAGATCAGTCCGCGCAATGGCATATTTGGATTATACGTGCTCTGATGTTCATAGAGATTCAGTGTCCCGCCGATCAGGAATGAAATATCATTTTTCATAGAGAGATAAACAGCGTCCTCCAGTGTATTTACTTCAAGATCATTCGGATTTTCATAGCAGGTATTATTCAATGCATTGTACAGGTCCAAAAGATCCCTCTTGTTATTGAAAACCAAGCGAAAAAGCCGATCCTTATATTTGTGATTCGGGACAGGGTGTTTCTGGTGATTTCTTTTTTTATTTTTTCTCATGTACTTTCCTCCATTATAAAAAACTTATTCTGTAGATGCAATCTTCTTATTTTTGTGTTCGGTTAAAAATAACTGAAAATCTGGCGAAACGCCGGAAAACAGACAGCTTCTAAAAGACAGAAGCCAATGCTGTACAGACGACAGCTAAATGTAAAACCAAGGGGCAATCTGCAGAGCAGAAAAGCAGCCCCTTGAAAAAAGATAGTTTATTTTGCTTTTTCAATCCATTGGTTTACAACTTCAACATCAATTCCGGTCAGCTGAGCAATCTGCTCTGGAGAGTTGCCGGACTGGAATAAACGTAAGGCAATTTCCTGAGCCATTTGAGTACGACCAAGATCAAGCCCCTCCTTAATGCCCTCCTCAACGCCCTCTTTATACTGGTTTTTTAAGTCTTCTTCATAAGCCTTTTGATTAAATGATGTCAGAACCATACTGATTACCTCCGCTTTATGCTTCACCAGTACATCCCGAAGAATTCCCTTTTCAATACAGATGTCCACCGCTTTCGTGACAGCGTGCCTCGGATCACTCGTTTTTTTACACTGGATCCTTACCGTATCTATAAAAATAGAATACTCTTTCAGCCGCTGGCATTTTTCCATAAGCGCAAGGTTATGTCCGTAATTGATATTCAGCATCACTGCGGTGCACTGCAGACAAGGCTGCCGATTATCGGATACAGATTCAAACGCATCCGTCAATTGAAGAATCGTCTCATCCGGTTGTTCTTTTGTGCCGTTATAGAACACAAAGTATTGAGGAATCGGCAGCTTTTTTAAAGAACTGCTGTATAAATTGATATTTTTCGTCTCAACGTATCCATCATATAACCTGGCGAGATAGATCAGTCCGCGCAATGGCATATTTGGATTATACGTGCTCTGATGTTCATAGAGATTCAGTGTCCCGCCGATCAGGAATGAAATATCATTTTTCATAGAGAGATAAACAGCGTCCTCCAGTGTATTTACTTCAAGATCATTCGGATTTTCATAGCAGGTATTATTCAATGCATTGTACAGGTCCAAAAGATCCCTCTTGTTATTGAAAACCAAGCGAAAAAGCCGATCCTTATATTTGTGATTCGGGACAGGGTGTTTCTGGTGATTTCTTTTTTTATTTTTTCTCATGTACTTTCCTCCATTATAAAAAACTTATTCTGTAGATGCAATCTTCTTATTTTTGTGTTCGGTTAAAAATAACTGAAAATCTGGCGAAACGCCGGAAAACAGACAGCTTCTAAAAGACAGAAGCCAATGCTGTACAGACGACAGCTAAAAAGTAAATTTATTATATCTGTATCTGTGTACAATCGCAATGCGCATATTATACAAATTAAATATTCAGAAAATTCAAACAAAAAAGAATAGTTTGAAAATTATTAAAGAAAAATATAAAAAATGTATTGACAAATAAAAGGCGGAGTGGTATTATTAAGTCAATCCAAAAGAGATACAACAATCACACATCTCAAAAGGATATTTAACTAAAGAGCGATTCTTAATTTAGTAAGTAGTCGTTCTGTTAGATTAAAAATAAACGAACTAAGGAGGCAGAGGTCCAATGGACAGTATATCATCAGTTACATATCAATATGTTAGTGGTACGGTAGATGCAGGTTCCTGTAAAAGAGACCTTTACCACAATAGATAAGATCCAGTAAAAGTGAATGAAAAGATCAAATCGAAGAGATTGTAAAGCTGGATGAAAATGAAAAGATTCGACATCTACAGACGTATTGAATATAGATACCACATGTAGCCAAAGTTCCCGAACATGTGTAAAGAAACATGGATAAGGAATATCAGTTTTATATGAAGCACCCCCAGTTATAGAAAGAATAATCAAATAGGATGTTGGAATATCGTCAGATGATACTGCAGTAGCCGAAAGGTTATAGAGAGAATAACTGAAGAGAGGACTTTCATGATAGGATGATACCGATACCGAGTCGGATTTAGGTTATAGATATTGTTAAATTGAAGAACAGGAGGTTTCATATAAGCCAGTCTTAGTGGACAGACTGCTATATCAATTAACAAGTGTAAAGGTCTTACAGGAACGGAATCGAGATAGTTCCTTCGATTTATAAAATAGAATATGAAAAATTTGAATACAATAAAAATGCATCTTCAATGTCAATTGAGGGTGCATTTTTTTGACATTACGGGAGTCATATGGTAAACTAGAACAAACTAGGCAATGAAGAGAAATATACCTATAGGGTACAGACTAAGTATAATGAGGTGAGCATAGTGGACAAGTATGAATATAAGTTGAAGACAGAACAGATGCTAAAACTTATGGAAAACGGTGCATACAACAGAGCCGCTGAGATTGCTGACAGCATTGATTGGAAGCGTGTCAGAAATATAAATATGCTGTTAAACGTCAGCAATATATATGAGAAGATCAGAGATTACCGTAAGAGTTTTGGAGTTCTGAGAGCTGCCTATCATAGAACAGAGGGGAGCAGAAAGATATTATATCGCTTGTGTACTCTTGCGATAAAGGTTGGAAATCTGGAAGAGGCGATCGACTATTATGATGAATACGTACAGGCTGCGCCAAAAGATCCCAATCAGTACATCTTAAGATACCGCCTGTTGAGAGCACGGAGAGCTCCGATCGAGCAGCAGATCCGTGCGTTGGAGCAGTTCAAAAAAGCAGAGTATGTCGAAGAGTGGGCATACGAGCTGGCCAAGAGATATGAAGAAGCCGGGATGACAGCCGAATGTCTGGAAGAGTGTGATGATCTGATTCTGTGGTTCAGCGAAGGCAAGTATGTATACAAGGCTATGGAGCTGAAGATGCGATACAAGCCATTGACTCCGCTTCAGCAGGAAAAGTATGACAGAAGGCTGGAAGAAGCAGAAAAATCTTCAGAAAGAGAAGCGAAAAAACTGATCGATCTGGGCAGAATAAAAGCTGAGGAAGAAGAAAAGCGGAGAAGAGAGCAGGAAGAAGCTGCCCGCTATACAGAGGATATGCTGGAGCGTTCTGAGCAGATCGCAGAGCCGGAGAATGCCGAACTCAGTGAGGAGGAAGTGGCAGAGCAGCTGAAAAAAGCGGAGCCGCCGAAGAAGAAGCTGGGTGATACGATGAAGCTTGGCGAGGCACTTCAGAATCTTTTCCATACAGAAACAGAAGAAGCGCAGGAGCAGGAAGAGATTGAACTTTCAGAAGAGGATGCGGAAGAGTACGAAGAAGACATCGAAGAATTGGCAGAAGAGGACGCAGGATCGGTGGAAGGTGATGACGAGGAGAGTACAGGGGAAGATGATTGCTCAGATCTGGCAGAAGCACTGGAAGAGATTGAGTCATTATCAGATCTGGAATTGTTGGATCAAGTGGCAGAGGAAGAAGTGATCGAAGAACCTGTAGAAGAGATCGTTGAGGAGACGATCGAGACGAAAGTTAAGGAAGTTGATCTGAAAGAATTAGAAGAGCTGGCAGAACCGGAAACGGCAGATGCAGCGGATGTGGAAGTAATCGAGGAACCTGAAGTAGCAGAAGAGGCTGAGAAGGAAGATATGGAAAAAGAATCTATTAAATTAGAAGAAACAGAAATCAAAGAGGATGAGAGAATAGACGAGCCGGTTGACGATATACTTGATATTGATGATATTCTTGCTGAGTGGGAAGCCGCAGAGGGCGGTGTTGAACCGGAGGAAGTTCCGGAAGTGAATGAAGAGGATGTAGAGCAGATCGAGCGCAAGCCAAAGAGCCCGATCTTATCCCCGGATATCCAGAGGATGATCGATGAGATCGAAGGTGTGATTCCGGAAGAAGAGAGTGAGGAGATTCCGGTACACACGAGCACTCCTGTTGCACCTCCTGAGAATAAGGAGGAAGCAACAGAAGAGCTTAGAATGGAATCAGAAGAGCTGACTCTGGATGTTGACAGTGCAGAAGATTATGAAGACCTTCTGACAGAAGATGCAGCAGAGGAGTTGGAAGAGGAATTCGAAGAAGAACTGGATTATGAGGACGATTACGAATCGATTGCAGCAGGACTGCAGGAAGAGTTCAAGCCGACGCTGAGTGATGAACCGGACGATCGTGAGATCCCGGATGAAGAGCCTGTTGAGTCGGATATTCTGAGTTCTACGACACCGCTGAGCAGAAAAGAGACAGCGAAGCTGATCGCTACAGGAAAGACCGCACCGCTTCCGATGGACGAGATTGCAGATGCATTGTCGATTTCTGATACCGGGTTTTTGGTACACAGCAGATATGATCTATCTGGACAGGGTGCAAGAAAAGCCGGGCTGACAGAAGAGCAGAAGAAGCTGTTCTCCTACTTTGTTCCGGTGCGCGGCATGAGCGAGCAGCTGGTGGATGTTCTGGAGCAGGACCGCAATTGTACGAACAGAAGAGGTACATCCAATACAGGCAACCTGCTGATCGTCGGAAACAAAGGCAACGGAAAGACGGTTCTTGCGGTTGATGTGGTTAAAGCAATCCAGAAGCAGAGAAAGATCCGTCAGGGAAGAGTTGCAATCATCACCGGAGAAGCGCTGAATAAGAAGAAGATCAGTGATATCATTGCCAAGCTGTACGGCGGAGCGCTGATCATTGAAAAAGCAGGAAAATTAAGTGAAAGAACGGTTGCGAAGCTGAACAAGGCGATGGAAAAGGATACAGGTGAGATGCTGATCGTGCTGGAAGAGCAGAGAAAGCCGCTTGACCGTATACTTTCCTCAAACAGAGAGTTCAGAAAGAAATTTACGAGCAGATTGGAAGTGCCGATTTTTGTAAATGATGAGCTGGTTACATTCGGTCAGACTTACGCACAGGAGAATGGATATCGTATCGATGAGATGGGAATCCTGGCGCTGTACAGCCGTATCGATGCATTGCAGAGAGAAGATCATGCAGTGACAGTCGCAGAAGTAAAAGATATCATGGATGAGGCTATGGCGCATTCCCAGAAGGTATCTGCCAAGAAGCTTGTAAAGCGAGTTCTTGGAAAGAATACAGATGATGCAGACAGAATTATTCTGACAGAAAAAGATTTTAATATTTAGAATTAGGAGATATTGTGAAGTAGAAGAATCTACGGAGTTACTGTTCATAGGTATGCATAAGTCATTGTAAAAAATAACGAAATTTATTTTTTTATTTTGTGGATATTCATTTTGGGCAGGAAAAACTGTGTTTATAGTTTTTCCTGCCGTTCTTTTTTGGCAAAGTTATACACCAGATTCTGGATTCCAGAGCCCGTTTTCGAAGTTTCATGGCTGATATCAATGCTTTTTCAATCGCAAAACGAATACTTATCCACAGTCAGATTGACGAAAGAACGATTTTGGGAAATTCGCTTTTTTTCTATGTTTTTGTTATACTCTTTCATAAGAAAGAGAGGTTTTCTTATGGACATCGATTTAAAAGAAGAATTGAAAAAACGTGATAAACTTCTCGCTGGTTACCTCAAACAGATTGAGATACAAGAGGAATTTATCCAAAAACAAAAGGAAATGATTGAATATCTGGAAGATCATATTTCAAAGATCACAGACATTATCAGTGGCGTTTAATGACAACTGTGCCGGAGGAAAACGTATGCCTGATACTTATGATTACATCACACTCATGTGCCGGCTAAAAGCCGCACAGACAAGGAATAAAGAGCTGGAATCCGATGAGAGATATGTCAAACTGAAAGAACTCCACCAGAAGGATTGCAGAGACTATGAACATAAAATTCTGGAACTGCAGACAGAACTAGCGGAAGCGCATAAAGAAACTATCCGTGTCCGTAATTACTGGTTCCAGGTATTGGAGGATATGCTCCTGGAGTTTGAAGCGATGCAGAAAAAAGCCGAACGGAAGCTAAAGGAGATGGAGAAGCGTGTCCTTTTTGCCCAAAAACAAAGAGATGATGCTTTAGATAAAGTAAAAGAGCTCCGCCTTCAGTTTTATAAAACAGCAGCCAGGCTGGAAGAAGAACAGGGAAAAAACTTGAAACTTCGCGCACAAATCAACCGGGATTATGAAAATTCTTCTATTCTTTCTTCAAAGGTCCTCCGCCGAAAAAAGATTACAAACAGCAGAGAAAAAACGGGCAGGAAACCGGGAGGACAGCCCGGTCATAAGGGGCACAGCCGAAAGAAACAGGAACCTACGCGGCCGGCAATCCTTCTTCCACCGCCAGAAGAAGTCCTTAAAGACTGTGCTTTTAAAAAGACTGCAAGGACAATCATAAAACAACTGGTAAGGGTCCGTATGGTTCTGGATGTAACGGAATACCATGCAGATGTTTATTATAACAGTCAGACGGGAGAACGTGTACATGCTGCATTTCCGGATGGCGTGATTGATGATGTGAATTATGATGGCAGCATCCGGGCGTTTCTGTTTCTTTTAAATAATGACTGCTGTACTTCCATTGATAAGAGCAGAAAATTCCTGTCGGATTTAACAGGTGGAAAACTGAATATTTCGAAAGGAATGATAAGTAAACTCAGCAGGGAGTTTGCTTTAAAAACAGAGTCTGAACGCAGAACTGCCTACGCAGAGATGCTGCTTTCCCCTGTCATGCATACAGACTGTACAAATGCAAGGGAAAACGGAAAGAACTGTCAGGTATATGTCTGTGTGACACCGGACGGAAAAGCCCTATACTTTGCACGTGAGAAAAAAGGGCATGAAGGGGTAAAAGGTACTGTCACGGAGGATTATCAGGGAATTCTGGTCCATGACCATGATCTTACCTTTTATCATTATGGAGCAAATCATCAGGAATGTCTTGCTCATGTACTGCGTTATCTGAAAGACAGTATAGATAACGAACCGGAGCGCACTTGGAACAAAGAAATGCGTTCACTGGTACAGGAAATGATCCATTTCCGAAAAGGCTTCCAGCCGCCCCAGGAGCCGGATCTGAAAAAGGTTTCCGAATTTGAAAAAAGATATCAGAAGATACTGGAAACCGCCAGAAAGGAATACAGGGACATTCCGGCAAATGATTATTATAGAGACGGGTATAATTTATTTTTGAGAATGGAGAAATACATGCAGAATTATCTGCTGTTCTTGCATAACTCCAGAGTACCTGCCACGAATAACGAAGCCGAACGGCTTCTGAGGAATTATAAGCGGAAACAGGCGCAGGCCGTGACATTTAGGGGTTTCGAAAGTATCGATTATTTCTGCCAATGCATGAGCATGCTTGTTTTGATGCGCTTGGAAGAATCGGCAAATATATTTGACAGAGTGTCCAAGATATTTGGATAAAGAAAATCGATGGCTTTGACTGTTATCAGTCTACACCATCGGTTTTCTTAAGTCCAGTTAACCTCTGAACAGTAACGGCTGGCATCCCCTTCAGTCTTTTCACCAGGCGCGGATATTGACAAAAATGTGTGGGGAGGGGTAAAATAAAATGACATAAATCTTCAAAATCTGCACAAAATAGGGAGCAATCAACAATTTTGTTGAAAAATGTCCGGATCTGTAGTAGGATAAATAGGAGAAATATTTAGGGAAAAGGAATAGGATGAAAAAAGATGAAGGGGAAGAAGAGAGTACATGCTTTTAAAAACAGGATGGAACACTGGCAAGTTGTATCAATAGGGTTGACAGTTTATGACGCTATTGCTATGATACTTGCTTTTTTTATGGCATTATGGTTCCGGTTTGATTGCCGTTATACGATGATACCGAAAGAGTATTTGAATTTGTATTTTAAGTTTATTTTAATTTACGCTGTGATTTCAATCTTTGTGTTCAGAAAGATGCGTCTCTATAATAGTATCTGGAGATTTGCAAGCTACAGCGAGTTGCTTAGGACGGTTGTGGCAACCGGAATTACATTTGTGATCCACTGTGTGGGAATGAATGTATTTTTCGGAAGAATGCCACTTTCTTATTATGTATTCGGAATTATGATTCAGTTTGTGCTGACGCTGGGAGTGCGTTTTTCTTATCGGTTTGTACTGCTTGAGAGAAGCCGGCAGAGAAAGGCAGAGGAGATCGCGAAGGCGAAGAAGGTACTTCTGATCGGTGCGGGCAAGGCAGGTCAGATGATCCTGCGTGATATCAAGACAGCCAAAGAGCTGGAGGATATCGTGTGTTGTATTATTGATGATAACCCGAATAAATGGGGCAGATATATCGAAGGAGTTCCTGTGGTAGGGGGAAGAGATGATATTCTCTCCTGTGTCGAACAATTCAAGATCGAGAAGATCGTTGTGGCAATTCCGAGTGCGACAGCGCAGGAGAAGCGGGATATCCTGAACATCTGCAAAGAGACCGGGTGTGAGATGAAGAACCTGCCGGGTATCTATCAGTTCCTGACCGGTGAGGTGCGTGTCAGTGCGCTGAAAGACGTAGCAGTGGAGGATCTTCTGGGACGTGATCCGATCAAAGTCAATATGCAGGAGATCAATGCCTTTATCCAAGGCAAAAAGGTCATGGTAACAGGTGGAGGCGGAAGTATCGGTTCGGGTCTTTGCCGTCTGATTGCAGAGTACCATCCGAAACAGTTGATCATCTTTGATATTTATGAGAACAATGCATATGATATACAGCAAGAGTTAAAGAAAAAGTATCCTGAACTGGATCTGGTTGTATTGATCGGGTCTATCCGTGACTCAAGAAGGATCAATGCGGTATTTGAGACTTATCGTCCGGACATCGTCTATCATGCAGCAGCACATAAGCATGTTCCGCTGATGGAGGACAGTCCATGTGAGTCTATTAAGAATAATGCGATCGGTACTTACAAGACAGCTTATGCGGCAATGATGAACGGCTGTCAGAGATTTGTTCTGATTAGTACAGATAAAGCGGTGAATCCGACGAATATCATGGGCGCCAGCAAGCGTCTCTGTGAGATGATCGTACAGTCCTTTGATCGTATGATCAAAGAGAAGACACCGGAAAGACTGCCGATTCTCTATGCACATGCAGATGATGAAGACGGAGCTATGGTGAAAAAACATGTCTTTTCGGAAGATATCAAGACAGAATTTGTGGCAGTTCGGTTTGGAAATGTACTTGGAAGTAATGGTTCTGTCATCCCATTGTTTAAAAAACAGATTGCATCAGGCGGACCGGTGACGGTTACGCATCCGGATATCATCCGCTACTTTATGACGATTCCGGAAGCAGTCAGCCTGGTATTACAGGCCGGCACTTATGCAAAGGGTGGAGAGATTTTTGTTCTGGACATGGGAAGTCCGGTCAAGATCGATACACTGGCGAGAAACCTGATCAAGTTGTCAGGACTAAAACCGGATATTGACATTAAGATAGAATACACCGGATTGAGACCGGGAGAGAAACTTTATGAAGAAAAGCTGATGGCAGAAGAGGGGCTGAAGAAAACTCCGAATGATTTGATCCATATCGGATGCCCGATTCCTTTCGAGGTGGAAGGTTTTCTGAAGCACCTTCAGTCTCTGATGGAAATGGCGTATGCGAATGACGAACATATCAGAGAAAAGGTTTCTGAAATTGTAACAACGTATCATCCGGCGGGGGAACACGGCAGCGAAAAAAAAGGCGAAGTGTATGAAAGGCTGCTGGGTGGAAAGACAGCAGAGAATGGACAGAAATAAATACATCCGATTATTCCCGAATGACAGTAGAGACTGCCATTCGGGAATCTGATGTAAAACGGAAACAGAATTCGGGGTCAGGTATCGCGAAATGGCGAAGCACACTCTTTTTTAGGAGAGATAGTATGTGGTATGTAATCCAAGTAGTGACGGGAAAAGAAGAAGAGACAAAGAATGTGATCGACAAAGAACTGAGCAGACAGTTTTTTGAAGATTGTTTCTATATAAGACGAGAACGGGTATGGAGACGAGATGGGCAGTGTATTGTTCATCTGGAAACGATGTTCCCGGGGTATCTCTTTATCAGTACAGACCAGCCAGAGGAGGTATACACAGAATTAAAAGCAATTCCTCAGATTACAAAACTTCTCCGGTCAGAAGAAGATATCTTTTTAACTGTCTCTCAGGAAGAAAGAGAATTTCTTGAGAATCTTCTGGATGATGATCCTGAGAATGTCGTAAGGCTGTCAAAAGTGACGGTGAATGAAGAAAAAAAGATTCTTACTGCAGAAGGTCCGCTCAGACATTATGTGGATCGAATTGTCAAGAAAAAATTGAGGCTGCGATATGTGATGATCGAAATGGAGTTATTTGAAAAGAAGCGAGAAATATTGATTGGGATAAAGTTGTAGGATTTCCGCTGGAGGGAGTCCTTTTTCTATGGAGGGATGAGATTATGTTTAATGAAAAAAATCAGTTTAAAGCATTCGAATCAAAAGTGTTTCGATGATTATATAATAGGGACAACTTCCCGGAACCCCTGTATTTACAAGGGTTTCGGCGGTTCGGATTTGATTATATTTTAATACATTTCTATGAATATAACAATAAAATAAATGACCAGGAAGGCATTGAGGCTTCCTTTTAATCATTTTTTGCCCTTTTTTATATGTATACGAAAAGTATTATAAGATGCAAATCAATCTGAGCCTGGGAGAGAAATCTTGCGGGTTCTTTGTGGTTAGAAATAATGAAAGATACAAAAGTATGCTCGTATATAAACAATAATATACTAAAATATTCCAAAAGTCAATAACAATAAATTTGTGAATGGTTACAGAACTTTAATTTTTAAAATAAGTACAATTAGAAGGAGATAGTAAAATTATGTCTAAAGTCGATGCTGAAAAAAATATACCCACTAGAATTATAAAATTTAGCCCGCCCGATATAAGCGAATTAGAAATCGCAGAAGTAGCAGAGGCACTTCGTTCCGGATGGATCACAACTGGACCAAGAACAAAAGAATTAGAGCGAAGACTGGCAGAGTATTGTCATACATCAAAAACAGTCTGTTTAAATTCCGCAACAGCGGCAGAAGAACTTAATCTTAGAATCTGTGGCATTGGCCCTGAGGATGAAGTCGTAGTGCCGGCATATACTTACACTGCCTCAGCCTCTCCGGTTATTCACTGTGGAGCAAAAGTAGTATTTGTAGATAGTCAGAAAGATAACTGTGAAATGGATTATGACAAAGTTGCAGAAGCGATTACAGAAAAAACAAAAGCAGTTGTAGCAGTTGATCTTGGTGGTATTATCTGTGATTATGATAAATTATATGCTGCAATTGAAAGCAAAAAATATTTATTTAAAGCAAAAGAAGGCGATAGCCTAGGAGCAAGAATTCAGCAGGCAATAGGCCGTGTAATGGTATTTGCTGACTGTGCCCATGCATTGGGAGCAAGTAAAGAAAGAAAGATGGCTGGTGAATGGGCAGACTTTACAAGCTTTTCCTTCCATGCAGTGAAGAACTTTACGACTGCAGAAGGTGGAGCAAGTACATGGTGTGATATTCCAGGCGTTGATAATGAAGAGATTTATAAACAAATCCAGTTATACAGCCTTCACGGACAGAGCAAAGATGCACTTGCAAAAACACAGCTTGGTGCGTGGGAGTACGATGTAATCGGACCATGGTATAAATGCAATATGACAGACATCATGGCAGCTATCGGACTTCGCCAGTTAGACCGCTATCCGGGAATGCTCGCGAGAAGAAAAGAAATTGTTGCAAAATACGATGCGATGTGTGATAAACTTGGAGTGAAACACTTGATTCACAGTGGAGAAAACTTTAACTCTTCTCATCATCTGTACCTGACACGTATTCCGGGAATCAGTGATGAAACAAGAAGAGAAATCATCATTAAGCTTGCTGAACGAGGTGTAAATACAAACGTTCATTATAAACCACTTCCGATGATGACAGCATATAAAGAAATGGGATGGGATATTAAAGACTTCCCAAATGCATATGCATATTATGAGAATTTAATTACATTGCCACTTCATACAAAGCTGAGCGATGAAGATGTGGAATATGTGATTGAGAATTATAAAGAAGTGGTTAGAGAATATATTTCATAGAGGGAGATTGATTAATGCTCAAAAAATGGGAAACTCTGCCAGATTTTATGAAGAATGATGAAGTTAGGGTTTATTACAATTCACTACAAAAGAAAAAAATAAGTATGTTTTTGAAGAGAGCAATGGATTTCGTCGGTGGAGTGATTCTATTAATTATATTAGCTATTCCAATGACAATTATAGCTGTAATGATTAAATTGGATTCTGAAGGACCAGTGTTTTATAGACAGGAAAGAGTTACAACATACGGTAAACGTTTTAAAATCCATAAATTCAGAACAATGGTTAGTAATGCGGATAAGATTGGATCAGCTGTAACTGTTGGAAACGATAGACGTATAACAAAAGTAGGTGCAAAACTTAGAGGTTGCCGACTTGATGAGTTGCCGCAGGTTTTTGATCTTATTTCTGGAGATAGCGGTATAATAGGAACAACCAAGAAAAACCTTGATTTTACAGGGGGTTCGCTGGCTTAGTCGAATTTTGTTATGATAATTTTTCTTTGTGTTGTGTCGATTGAGCGGGGGAATAAATATAAAAGAATGGTTTCTTGGATGCTTATTTTGACCCACACTATAAGCTGAAAAATTATGATAAGGAGGTTTGACCTAGCCTGCGAATGATCTTTTTAATAAGAACATTCACAGGCTAGTCGTCGTGTTAAAGAACTTACCTAATAAAAACAAATAATTATGAGGAGCGTGTTGAAAATGGGAAGAAAATTATTAATTGTAGCCTCTAAAAGATATGGAGATTATGTAAAAGAGATAGCAGAGTCAATGGGTTGCTTTGAGGAAATCTCCTTTGTAGATAATGACAGAGAAGGAGCTATTGGAAAACTGGAGGATGTGGAAAGTTTTTATCCGGAATATAACTGTGCAATAGCTGCATGTGACGATGGAGTAGAAAGGCTTGAGTGGAACAAGAAATTGGAGGCACTTTACAATATTCCAGTTTTATTTCATATGGATGCTACTATTTCTCCATCAGCTAATTTAATGCCTGGCTGTATTGTTGAACCAAGAGCTGTTGTCGGCTGTGGAAGTACTATTGGGCAGGCAACGGTCATTGGTGCCAATGTGGTGGTAGAACCATATTGTTTTATTGGAGATAGTTGTACATTAAAATCAGGAACAATTGTGAAATCAACAAGTATGGTTGCAATGAACACAAGCACAGAACAAGGAAGTGTTCTGTTTACATCATTAACAAAGGAATGATAAGGATCAATAATTATAGGAAGGATGAACCTCCTCAATTTTCGTGGGGGGGGGGTACACGATGAATAGTACAAATGAAACAAAGATGGATATGAAACAAGTAAAACAAAATAGCACGCCAAACATACGTTGGACGCTTGTCGGGTATGATTTGATTGTATATGCATTAGTAGCAGTTATACTCCTGGTGTTATATGGGGGAATGGATAAATTATCAACTGTTGGGATATTTCAACAAGTAGGTCTTTCTGTTTTGTGTATTTTCACAGCACGTCTAATAGGTAAAATTTACGGGCAAGTATGGAGATATGGTGGGATTCAGTGTTATATCCGCTTGCTGTTTACTGACTTTATCGCTTTTGTGGCGTATCTATGTCTGGAACTCTTACTTCCAGTTCAAAAAATTACATTTGCAAGATTACTTTCATTGGTTAGCTTGAATGTATTAGGAGCATTGGGGCTTCGCATGATGTATCGCTATGCATACAAATGTGGAAACCAGGAGACAACAAGAGGAAAAATTCTTTCTATATTATTACATGTATTTTCTGGTATCGAAGCTGGAAATGAAAAAGAAGTGCAGAAGATCAAAGTTGCAATTATTGGTGCTGGACGAGTTGGTGTGAGTTTGGCAGAAGAACTTTTGAACAATTCAGAAGCAGCGTATGTACCAAGATGTTTTATTGATATTAGTAAGGAAAAAGTTGGACGAGATATACATGGCATTCCGGTATGGTCTGAAACGGAAGCAACTTTTAAGAAGTTAAGCGAATTTGAAGTACAGGAGATTATTTTTGCAATCCCATCAATGGATGCAGATAAAAAGAAAACTCTTTATGAGTACTACAAGAATGCGGGATATAAATTAAAAGTATATGATTATCCGACTATGTATGCGGCAGGAGGAAAACGTCATCTTCGAGAATTTGATATAGAA
>Reeses_p2__coassemble_1414_pt1 | contig 20236 bp, 18 predicted proteins | sample Reeses_p2__metabat2_high_PE_010 | metagenome-assembled genome bin Reeses_p2
GACAGTCCCTTTTCCAAAACGGGCATCCAGCTTCTCCATCGCATCTTTTAATTTCTGATGCTTCTCATCCAAAGGCTTTGGGATTTCAATATCAAAAATGGATAGCTGCATGGGCTCTTTTTCATCCACCAGTTTTGCCGTCCGGATTCCAAGCAGGCGGACCGGTTCACCTGTCCATACTTCTTCAAACAGTTCACAGGCACTCTCATAAAGAACATTCTGATCCGATGTCGGCTGCATCAGCTGTTTCTGATGAGAAATCTTTCGGAAATCATAATATTTGATTTCCATACTGACCATGGATGCTTTCTGACCGGCTTTTTTGAGCCTTTCACCAACACTCGCTGCCAGATGTGCAAAGACCGGACGGATTTCTTCCAGTGTTTCTGCATCCTTTGACAATGTCGTAGAATTTCCAACCCCTTTTGCTTCTGCCTGCTGTGACTGTACACTAGAATGATCGATTCCGTTTGCAAACTCCCAGAGCATCTGTCCATGGCTCTTCAAATGCAGCGTGATCAGTCTGGGCTCTGCCTGTGCCAGGTCTCCAATCGTCAGAATTTCCAGCTTTTTCAGGATCTCCACACTGGAATGCCCTGCCATATACAGTTCTCCAATCGGAAGAGGCCACATTTTCACACGGATTTCTTCCGGAAACAAGGTATGTACCTTGTCGGGCTTTTCAAAATCCGAAGCCATCTTTGCCAGCAGCTTATTCGAAGAAATTCCCACATTGACCGTAAAACCGAACTTCTCCCGAACTCCGTTCTTGATCAACATAGCCGCATCAACCGGAGAATAGAAACCTTCCATCGCCTGTGTCATATCCACATAGCACTCATCCACACTGACCTGTTCAATTTCTTTCGTAAATGTCCGAAGATAGTCCATCAGCATCCGGCTTTTTTCCCGGTACATCTTATGATCCGGCGGTTCTATCACCAGATTCGGACACTTACGAAAGGCATTCGCAACAGGTTCCCCTGTGCGGATGCCATATCTTTTTGCCGGGATTGACTTTGCGAGGACAACCCCATGACGGGATTTCTGATCTCCACCGATGATCGACGGGATCTTGCGCAAATCTGTTCCGGCACCATTTTTTAATTGTTCAACTGCAGTCCAGCTTAAATAAGCCGAGTTGACATCTATATGGAAAATAACGGGTGTCATGCGATGATCTGTCCTTTCACTTTTGCCTCTAATTTTCCGTCAACAACATCAATCTCAATCCGATCTCCTCTGCCCACATCTCCTGCAAGGATCAGTTTTGCTGCCAGCGTCTCCACATTCTTCTGGAGATATCTCTTCAGCGGTCTTGCTCCGTACATCGGATCATATCCGCCTTCCACTACGAAATTCTTCGCAGCATCCGTCAGCTCAATGGAGAGTTCTTTGTCTGCCAGACGCTTGTTGACATCTTTTACTAACAAATCAATGATGGCATGAATATTGGATTTCGTCAATGGTTTAAACATAATTATTTCATCCAGACGGTTCAAAAATTCCGGTCTGAAATGTGCTCTTAAGTCATTCATGACCAGATTCTGGTTTGATTCTTCGATCGTGCCATCTTCCCGGATTCCTTCCAGAAGATAATTCGCCCCGATATTGGAAGTCATGATCAGGATCGTATTCTTAAAGTCTACGGTTCTGCCCTGTGAATCCGTAATCCTTCCGTCATCCAGCACCTGAAGCAGGACATTGAATACATCCGGATGTGCTTTCTCGATCTCATCAAATAGTACAACAGAATACGGTTTTCTTCTGACTGCCTCTGTGAGCTGTCCGCCTTCATCATATCCGACATATCCCGGAGGCGCTCCGATCAGTCTGGACACGGAATATTTCTCCATATATTCACTCATATCAATGCGGACCATGTTATTCTCATCGTCAAACAAACTCTGGGCAAGTGCCTTGGCAAGTTCTGTCTTTCCAACTCCGGTAGGTCCCAGGAATAAGAAGGAACCAATCGGTTTGGTCGGATCTTTAATTCCGGCTTTGGAACGGATAATCGCTTCTGTTACCAGCTCCACTCCTTCGTCCTGTCCGATGACTCTTCGGTGCAGCTCGTCTCCCAGATGCAGCGTTTTATTTCTCTCACTCTCGTTGAGTTTTGCCACCGGAATTCCTGTCCACCGGGAAATGATTCTTGCAATCTCCTCATCTGTCACAGCCTCATGCACCAGAGAAAGATCTTTTGCCTTTACTTTTTCTTCCTCTTCCTCCAGCTGTTTCTGCAGCTGCGGAAGTCTTCCGTACTGCAATTCCGCCGCTTTGTTCAGATCGTATTCCCGCTGCGCTTTCTGGATCTCTTTATTGACCTGCTCAATCTCTTCCCGGACCTTCTGTACCCGCTCTACAGATGTCTTTTCATTCTCCCACTGTACTTTCTTGCCTGCATATTCTTCTTTTAGTCCTGCCAGTTCTTCCTGCAGATGTTCCAGACGCTCTCTGCTCAAACGGTCTTCTTCCTTTTTCAGTGCCTCTTCTTCAATCTCCAGCTGCATCACACGGCGTCTCAGCTCGTCCAGCTCTGTCGGCATGGAATCCAGCTCGGTCTTGATCAGCGCACAGGCTTCATCCACCAGATCAATGGCCTTATCCGGCAGGAAACGGTCAGAAATATATCGATTCGACAAGGTTGCTGCTGCCACAAGCGCACTGTCTGTGATCTTCACTCCGTGGAATACTTCATAACGCTCTTTGAGTCCTCTTAAAATAGAAATCGCATCTTCCACACTCGGCTCTTCCACCATGACCGGCTGGAAACGTCTCTCCAGAGCCGCATCTTTCTCAATATACTGACGATACTCATCCAGTGTCGTCGCACCGATACAGTGCAGCTCGCCTCTTGCCAGCATTGGCTTTAACATATTTCCCGCATCCATGGCACCATCTGTCTTACCTGCTCCCACAATGGTATGCAATTCATCAATAAACAGAATGATCTTGCCGTCACTGTTCTTCACTTCTTCCAGAACGGCTTTCAGACGCTCTTCAAATTCTCCTCTGTATTTTGCTCCTGCAACCAGAGCTCCCATATCCAATGCAAAGATCGTCTTATCTTTCAGTCCCTCCGGCACATCCCCGCTGACGATCCGCTGTGCCAGCCCTTCTACGGCTGCCGTTTTACCGACCCCGGGCTCTCCTATCAGGACCGGATTGTTCTTTGTCTTACGCGACAGGATCCGGATCACATTTCGAATCTCTTCGTCACGTCCAATGACTGGATCCAGCTTCTGATCTCTTGCCCGCTCCACCAGATCCTGTCCATATTTGTTCAATGTATCATAAGTCGCTTCCGGATTATCACTGGTCACTCTCTGATTTCCACGCACAGTAGAAAGTGCATGCAGAAAACCTTCCCGACTGATTCCAAACTCACGAAATAACGGCTTTAAATCTCTGCTTGCATATTTCAGTAAAGAAAGGAAAATATGCTCTACAGAAACATACTCATCACCCATCTGCTTTGCTTCATCCTCTGCATGGATCAGTGCATTGTTCAAATCCTGACCGACAAACACCTGCCCGCCCTGTACTTTCGAACGCTTATTCAAAAGCTCTTCTACTCTGTTAATAAACAGAGGACCCTGAATGCTCATCTTTTCCAATAATTTTAAGATCAGACTGTCATCCTGCGTGATCAATGCGTATAACAAATGCTCCTGTGCAAGCTCCTGATTGCCATAATCATAAGCAATCTTTTCACAATTCTGCACTGCCTGCATTGAATTCTGTGTAAATTTATTTATATTCATAGCAACTCCTCCTCACTACTTGTTTCATTGTTCTACACGTAATATAGCACTTGTTGTTAGCCAGGTCAAGACTTGAGTGCTAATTTCTTTTCTAAAAATTCTGTAAACTGTTTCTGATGTTTTTTTCCAATTTTCTCTATAAAAGGACAGGATGCCAAGATGCATTTCTTCATCTATAACAAACTCCTGTCCTGATCCGTACTTCTTATTTTAATTTGCGCAAAATGGTAAACAAGAAAATCCATGCCCCCGCAATCGCAATATGCGTCAGCCCTGCAATCCCTGAGATTGCAGCATCTGCCCCATGGGAAACAGAAACACCTGTCACCTGGAGGATTCCCCGCACTAGCATAACCACTGTAAACAGCGGCAGGATGATATTATACACTGTCACAAAAGTATGGAACTGCTTCTTCTCCAACAGATCTGTACTTTTGGCGGCAAGCCCCAGAAATAAAAACAACACCGTCCCAAGTACCAACAAATGTACATGCAGATAACCAAGTGCAGTTTCCCCCGTAAATCCAAAATATTTAGTAAATTCCCTGTAAAAAACACCTCCTGCCATTGCGGCAAGAAAATATCCAAATGCAAGATTCCATAATTTTTTCATTCGTTTGTTCTCCTTCTACTCACTTTTTGCTTCTCTTCCTTCGTTCCAATACCGGACCCCAAATAAAATACCTGCCAGAAATAATGCCATTCCCAATCCTGAATAAAACACAGCGATGAACACATCCGGTGCTAAATGGGAGGCTCGAAGACCGATTCCAAAAGTCATCATAAATGCCATGATCAAAAATGACTTCTTATCAAAAAAATGCCAGAAAAACTGAAGCTCATCCTCGTAGTTTTGAATTCTGTCGGTATGTCTGATCACCAGTTTATAAAATACCAGCGACCAGAATACAGCAAAAACCAGCGCTGAGAGCAAAATATTCACAACTGTCACATGCCCTGTATAGCTGAGTATTCCAATTCGAATAATATTGAACCCCGCAATCAGCCAGACAATGCTGGCCAGTATCAGTAATGTTCTTTTTTTTACTTTCATTTTGTTCTCCTCTCCAATATGAACATTGTTCATATTTATGTTTAAAATTTCCCACTTTTTAAAAGTGGGATTCATAGATACTGTGTGCGATCATCGTTAAAAGTGGTTCGCAGCTTTTCTGCTTTTCCAGAAGAATGGACATCAGAAGTGTAAACACATACTCCACAAAAATTTCCGGAGTCAGCTCATTTTCAAATGCATTCTCACGCACATTCTGGTCCTCTGTCAATATCTGAACCAGATTTTTCTTCAAATGCATCAGGGAAATCTCCATCATTTTCCTTCCCTCATTTTTATCTTTTGCTGCAAAACTCATGGAATGCAGATTAAAAAACTCCGGATACTTCTGACTGCTTTTATACACCGTATCAAACAACCAGGCAATACATGCTGTAAAGCTTTCAAATACAAGTACCTGTCCATTCATATGAAAGATATCCATCCATACACTTTCAATCGTCGCAAGTAAAAGTTCCGATTTGGATGGAAAATAATTATACACGGATCCTAATGCAATGTTGCACCGGGAAGCCACAAGCCTCATGTTTACGGACGAAAGCCCTTCTTCTGCCACAATCTCTCTGCACACTGCAAGTATTTCCTCTCTTGATGTAACTGCCATATTCAAATCTGCACCTCCAACCTGAACAATGTTCATTATAGAATTTCCCAGCTTTGATTGTCAAGTTACTTTTCTGATTTTTTTCTATTTCTACCTTTTCTTTCTTCCTCTCAGGAATTATAATAAACACAGATCATTATAACAAAACAGGAGAGATTTATTTATGAGAGCTTATGAACGACTTTTAAAATATGTAACTGTACGCACCCCAAGTGATGAGACAAGCACTACCGTACCGTCTTCTACCTGCCAGTTTGACCTGGCACAGGATTTGATCCGGGAATTTATCAACATGGGACTTCCAAAGGCACGGACAGATGAAAAATGCTATGTCTACGCACAGATTCCTGCCACGCCGGGATATGAAAATTGTCCGAAGATCGGATTTGTCGCACATCTGGATACTGTTTCTGACTTCTGTGACAAAAAGATCGTTCCGGTTGTAACTGAAAACTATGACGGACGCGACCTTCCTCTTGGCGGTTCTGACGGACGGGTTCTTTCTGTCTCCATGTTCCCGCATTTAAAGGATCTCAAAGGTCGTACTCTGATCACCAGCAATGGAGATACGATTCTGGGAGCGGATGACAAAGCCGGAGTTGCAGAGATCATGACTATGGCAGAACGAGTACTGACAGAACAGATCCCACACGGTCCGATCTCCATCGGATTTACTCCGGATGAGGAAGTCGGCAGAGGCGCCGATCATTTTAACATTGAAAAATTTGATGCTGATTTTGCCTATACCATGGACGGCGATACCGAAGGTGAGATCCAATATGAGAACTTCAATGCTGCAGATGCGATCTTTGAGATCCAAGGGGTGAATGTACACCCGGGATCCGCAAAAGACGTGATGGTCAATGCCGCCCTGGTGGCAATGGAGATCAACGCCGCCCTCCCTTGCGGAGAAACTCCAGCGGATACCGAGGACTATGAGGGATTCTATCATCTTGTAAGCATGTCCGGAGATGTAGCCTGCGCAAAACTGCATTACATTGTCCGGGATCACGATGCCGACAAGTTTGCCGCACGTCTGGAGACATTAAAAGAGATTTCCAAACAGATGAATCTGAAATGGGGATTCGGTACCGTAAAACTGACCATTGACGAACAATACCGCAATATGGCAGAAATTATTGAAGATGGGAACATGCACCTGATCGAAAATGCAAAAAAAGCCTGCGCCGCTGCAGATGTAACACCACTGATCCTGCCGATCCGCGGAGGTACCGACGGCGCACGCTTAAGCTTTATGGGACTTCCATGTCCAAACCTTGGAACCGGCGGACATGGATACCACGGACCATTCGAACACATTACTGCCGAAGGAATGGACAAGGCTGTTGATGTGATGATCGAGCTGGTCAAACTGTATGCAGAAATGAAATGATAAAAAAGATTATCCAGATAAAAGGCACAGACGGGATGTTTCCCGCTGTGCCTCTTTTTATCCGTAATCTTTTCCTTACAATCTCTCACCGTTTTCATGCATGAACTTATATTCCGCAACAGAGCGGTCGAATGTCTTAATATGATTGTAAAGCCACTCTACTACATTCTTATGAACCGCTTCTACAAATGCAGAAGACGGACCTTCTTCCTCTTCCAGCATATTATAGAGATCCTTTACAACCTGTCTTAATTTTTCGTGCTCTTCTTTGTGTTTTGCAACTCCTGGATATGTAATAGATTCCTGAAGTTTTTCTTCTTCTCCGAAATGGAATTCTGTGTAATCAGCAAGATAATCCAATGTCTTAACTGCCACCAGTTTGTCTTTGCTTGTCTCACAGCTGTCCAGCAATTTGTTGATCTTGTCGATCAGCTCCTTGTGCTGGGAATCGATCATTTCATTTCCTGTTACCAAACTTTCGTCAAATTCTGCTCTCATCATGTTACCTCCTACATTTCACCTTTTTTAAATTTTATGATCATTTCATTGGTTAAACTGTCCCTGGACGGCTCTACCGGAATCTCTTCTCTCTCAAACCATTCCGCCAGCGCCAGCTCCTCTTTATCCAGTGTCACTGTCGCATCGCCATCCAGATCACAGTAAAATCCCATTAATAAGGTGTCACTAAACGCCCATGGCTGACTTTTATAATATCGGATATTCTTTACTTTCAATCCGACTTCTTCCATCACTTCTCGTGCCACCGTCTCTTCCACTGTCTCGCCGATCTCCGTGAATCCGGCAAGAAGTGCATATTTTTTATAACTTCGCCCTGCATACTTGGACATCAGGATCCGATTGCCGTCTGTTACTCCAATGATAACCGCAGGACAGATTTTTGGAAATTCCATGTTCCTGCAGTGTTCACAAAAAAGCATCCTCTCTTTTGTATCATGACGCATCTTATGTCCACAGCGTCCACAATATCTGCGTGTCTGATACCACCGATACAGCTGATATCCCGTGATCCCCGCAAATGCATGATACTGGGGCTCGACTGTCCGAAAAATCTCTGTATTCTCCATTGTGAACTCTGAAAGCAGCTCCCGATTCAAATTCTCCGCCAGATAGTACTGCTTCTCATCAATCGTGAACAGATAGGTGCTGTTCTCATAAATATCTTCATTCAGCCGCTCCAACTCTCCAAATGTTGGAAATTCAATTCCCTGCGGTGTCCTTCTCATCAGGGAAGCATGCTCCTCATAGTACAATACAACGCTGTCGTTCTTCGGAGGAATCGCCCTGTACTCATTTTTGAACTGATGAGGTGCTATGTCCTGGATCATTTTACTCACTTCCTTTCCTGAAATTATGCAAAAATTCACTGAGTAAAATCAAAATACTTCCTGCCGCAAGAAAAAAATCTCCCAGATTGTATGTGATCTTTGTCAGCTTCTCGTCAGATGTCTGAAACCCGATATAATCCACCACATATCCCCGCATCCAGCGATCCAGTGTGTTGCTCCACGCACCTGCCGCACCAAGTGAAAGCCCTGCTTTTTTCAAATAACTGCCTTTTTTTCGCAGACACAAGATATCCCAGACGGTCAGAATTGCGGTCATAACAAGAGATGTGTACTTTACAAACTGAGGATACTCTTTCAAAAGACTCATACACATCCCCTTATTATGCACTTTTCTAAGGACGATCTTTTTGCTGTCCGCAAACGGTTTTTCTTCCTCGTCCGGCCACTTTTCCACTTCTGATTTGAATGCCATATCCAGACACGTCAGAAATGCCGTTGTCCCTGCTCCAAACAGATTTTTCATATTCTGCCTCTATTCTTCTGTAAATTCTTTAATTTTTTCTACTGCGTCCTCTGTTTTTTCCACAACTGTCTCTGCTGCATCTTCTGTCTTCTCTGCAACTGTATCCATTGCCTGTGTTGTTTTTTCTTTTACAAATTCAACCGCCTGATCGGCCTTTTCCCTGAGCACATCCTCCGTTTCATCCCAAATGTCTTCTTTTTTCGCTCCGCAGTACGGACAGTATGCCATCTCTTTTGCTACCTGTTTTCCACATTCTGCACAAGTACTCGTTCCTTTGATCTCCTCGATCTTTGCCTGATGTCTCTCGATACTTTCTGTTCTGTTATCGATTTTTTCACACAGCATCTGTACCTGTTCGTCCATCTCCTCTCCCGCCCGGTACTTCTCGTACAGAAAGCGACCCATCTCCAGCATATCCGCCTCATTACCGCGCTCCAGAGTTCGGATCTGTCCTCTCAATCGCTGTATTTCCATCATCTCGCCTGCTTTACTTGTCACAGTTTCTGTCGTCTCACCGATCTTTTTGCCTAAATCTTCAAAAAAAGATTTCATCTTTCTTCTCCTTTCTGTCACATATCTGTTATTTTCAACAGAATTTCTCGTGCATATATACATTATACCCCAAACGGTCATAACTTCAACCAGATTTCTTCTGTTTTCTTCTTCCGGTTCTTATTTAAAAGCTTCCGGCATATACTTTCAAAAACATCCTGGAGATCATTTCATGCCTTACTCTGACTCATGCCGGGAAAAAATTCTTTCCGAAGATTATCGTGATTTTATTGTCTCCGACATTCGGATGCCTTTTCTTCAAGATCTGCTTAAAAAAGACTACTGTTTTCAAAATCCCGGTTTTTTTTATCAATGTGCTTACCTTCCAAAATCTATCATCGATCCTGTTTCTCTGGAACGTTATTCTTATTTTTCAATTCCAAAATGCTACTCCCTGCTCAGTATGCAGGCGCTAAATCAGGCTGGGATTCTTCCGATCCAGAACCACTCCACTCTCCAATTAAGCGGAAAACAGGTAATGATCGGATTTCTGGATACCGGAATCGACTACGAAAATCCGGTATTTCAAAATCTGGATAAAACCACCCGGATCGCAGGCATCTGGGATCAGACGATCCAAAGCGGCACCCCTCCGGAATCCTTTGACTATGGCTCTCATTATACACGTGATATGATCAATGAAGCGCTTGCCTCAAAAGATCCCCATTCTCTTGTTCCAAGTGTGGACAATAATGGACATGGGACATTTCTGGCAAGTATCGCTGCCGGTTCCGGAGATCCCGGTGCGCAGTTTATCGGTGCCGCTCCGGAATCTGTGATCGCCGTTGTAAAATTAAAGCAGGCAAAACAATATCTGAGAGACTACTATTTTATTCCCGATACAGCCCCTGCCTTTCAGGAAAATGATATCATGCTTGGTATGCGCTATCTCCACCTGCTCGCCGAAAAACTCAAACTGCCTCTGATCTTCTGCCTGGCACTTGGCAGCAATCTGGGCGGACACTCCGGCTCTCTTCCGCTCTCGATCACCGCGCAGCAGTATACCTTGTTATCCAATCGGATTCCTGTCATTGGGGTCGGAAATGAAGCGGACCAGAGACATCACTTTTACAGCGAGATCATGAATACTTCTGATACAAAGACCGTAGAGATCCGTGTCGGAGAAAATACCACCGGTTTTATGATGGAGCTATGGACCGAGCTTCCCAATATCCTCTCAATCAGCCTGACCTCTCCATCTGGAGAGAGCACTTCCCGCATTCCCATTCGTGCGGGAACAAGCACAACTTTCAATTTTCTTTTTGAAAATACAACCGTCTACATCGACTACCGTCTGTTTGTAGAAAGTACAACCTCGGAACTGATCCATTTTCGTTTTTCCGATGCCGCTCCCGGAATCTGGAAGCTGGTGGTAGAACCCATCCAGATTATTGACGGGCGATTCCACATCTGGCTTCCTGTCCGGGAATTTTTAAGCGGAGAAGTCTACTTTTTAAACTCCAATCCATACTATACGCTGACTGCCCCTTCGGACTCTGTACAGCCGATCTCCGTCTCTTATTACGATTCTTCCAACAACAGTATCGCACTTTCTTCCGGAAGAGGGTTTACTCGTACAGAGCAGGTCAAACCGGATTTTACCGCCCCGGGAATCAATATTACCGGTTCACTTCCCGGCGGACGATTTGAAAGCAGGAGCGGTTCCAGTACCTCGGTCGGCATCACTGCAGGCGCAGCTGCTTTGCTTGTGGAATGGCATCTTCAGCAAAAAAAAATCCCCTCCGTGGATACCTCTTTGATCAAAAGTCTGCTGATGTTAGGAGCCACCAAGACCCCGGATATGAGTTATCCAAACCGGGAATGGGGCTACGGCCAGTTAAACCTTTACAATACATTCGAAGCCATGCGTCAGTTATAACAAAAAGGGACGCCTTCTCGCGTCCCTCAAAAAAATCATTCTCTCTTTTTGGATTCGTAAATTGTCTTTACACGCTCTGATTCCGGTACAATCTGTTCCGGTACCGGAGCTGTGCCCGGTGCAAATACCACCTTCAAAAAGACTGGTGTAATAATTGTCGTGATCACGACAACAATAATGATCGGCCCTAAAAATGCAGAACCTAACAGCCCCAGTGCTGCGCCCTTGCTGGCTACGATCAATGCTACTTCTCCACGCGAGATCATACCGATTCCGATTCGTTTTGCCTGATAATTCTTATAGTGACAGATTTTTGCACCAAACCCACATCCAACAACCTTCGTCAATACTGCAACAATCGTCAGCGCTACTGCAAATCCAACAATCGCCGCAGACATCTTCGGCAGCTCTACTTTCAGCCCGATACTTGCAAAAAATACCGGTGATAAAAGCAGATAAGAGAGTGTATCAAATTTTGTCTCCAGATAAGTAGAACGCTGTACGTTTGAAATGATCAGACCGGCAATAAACGCACCCGTAATATCTGCAACTCCAAAAACATCCTCTGCAATGTATGCCATCAGAAGACAGAACACAAATGCCACGATCGTGTGTCGATGTTTCTCCTTATTAGCTTTGTCCACCCAGTTCTTGTACAATTTGTAGAAGATAAATCCTACAACTGCTGCAAATACAAAGAATCCAACAATCTTCAGCATAACCATACCAATTTTCACGCTTGGATCTGAAATGCTTGTCACGATTGTCAACGCCACAATTCCCAGAATATCATCAATGATCGCTGCTCCCAGGATTGCATTACCGGAACGGGTTTTGAGCTTTCCAAGCTCTTTTAATGTCTCCACCGTGATACTGACTGAAGTTGCTGTCAGAATTACTCCGATAAAGATATTCTGCAGGAAAATACTTGCTGATGCATCTGACTCGATCATACCCGGCCGATTGAAGAAATATGCCGTGGCAAATCCACCCGCAAGCGGTACCAGTACTCCACAAAGTGCAATGATAAAGGATGCCTTTCCGCATGCTTTCAGTTCTTTGATATCTGTCTCCATACCTGCACAGAACATCAGAACGATCACACCAATCTCCGCTACAGACTGCAGAAATGATGTCTCTGTCAGAATGCCGACTCCGGCAGGTCCCAACAGTAATCCGGCCAGAAGCGCGCCAACGACCTGCGGCATCTGTACCCTTCTTGTCAAAAGCCCCAGCGCTTTTGTACAAAGTAAAATAATTGCGAGATCTAGTAAATACTTGTAGTCCATAATGTGCCCCCTTTTTGTCAAACATCTATAAGGATACACCTTTAAATGCCTTTTTTCAATACATTTTCCATATTTTATGACGTTTTTACATAATTTTTACCATAATTCTGCACAAATCCGCAATAAAAGAGAGTCTGTTTCCAGACTCTCTCATACTCTTTCTTTTCCTACGGCAATCTCGGCACTTCCTGTCCCCGAAGACTGATCAGAGGGCCGCCGGTTCCTTCTATGTAAGACCTTGTGATTGTCACCTCTCCGATGTTCTCATCCTTTGGAATCTCATACATGATATCCAGCATAAACTCTTCGATAATCGCCCGCAGTGCTCTTGCTCCGGTCTCTTTCTTCATTGCCTTCTCCGCAATCGCCTCCAGCGCTCCATCATCAAAATCCAGCTTGACTTCATCCAGTGCAAGCAGCTTCTGATACTGCTTTAAGATGGCATTCTTTGGTTCTTTTAAGATCTTTACATACATATCCTTGTCCAGACCTTTCAGTGTAAAGATGATCGGAAGACGTCCGATAAATTCCGGAATCATACCGAAATTGCGCAAATCTTCCACCGTTACTTTAGACAGGATATCCTTGTCATTGTCATACTGATCTTTTAGCTCTGCATTAAATCCCATGGATGTCTTATGCATCAGCCGTTCCTTGATGATGCCTTCCAGATCCGGGAATGCACCCCCGCAGATAAACAGAATATTCTTCGTATTTACTGTCGTCAGAGGAACCATGGCATTCTTGCTGTTGGCTCCTACCGGAACCTCTACCTCACTGCCTTCCAACAGCTTTAAGAGTCCCTGCTGTACGGATTCTCCGCTTACATCTCTCTGGCTGGAATTTCTCTTCTTCGCGATCTTGTCAATCTCATCGATAAAGATGATTCCCTGCTCGGCTTTCTCTACATCATTATCTGCTGCTGCCAGTAATTTAGATACGACGCTCTCAATGTCATCCCCGATATAACCAGCCTCGGTCAGGGAAGTGGCATCTGTGATCGCAAGCGGTACATCCAACAGTCTCGCAAGTGTCTTTACAAGGTATGTCTTACCACTTCCTGTCGGTCCGATCATCAGCATATTGGACTTTTCAATCTCAATATCATCGACCGAATCTGTCGCTACCCTCTTATAGTGGTTGTAAACAGCAACAGCCATCGCTTTCTTGGCATACTCCTGTCCTACCACATACTCATCCAGCTTTCCTTTGATCTTGTGCGGCGCCGGAATATTCTTAATATCCAGTTTTTGGAACTCTTTTGGCTTTTCTTTTTTCTTTTTGATCTTCTGTGTCTTTGGCGGAGCCATATTCTCCAGATCTGACAGATTTAAGAACTGTACACCCGGCATATTCATCAGTCTGCTGTAATCAATCGAGCCGTTTGTCATGGCATCAAAACTTTTCTGCATACAATCCGGACACACCGTAATATGGTTCGGCAGATCGATCATCTTTCCTGTCACGCTCTCCGGACGATGGCAGATAAAGCAGATCTTCTCATACTCATCCTCGTGTTCCTCTTTTGCGGAAGTCTGAAAGACTTCCTTTTTCTCTGTATCGGAAGACTCTTTTCCTTCTGTGGTGACCGGAGTCTCCTTTTCTTCATCTATGATAATAAAATCGTTATCTGACATGTTCTTTCCCTTCTTTCCAGTTACTTGCCCTTTGTACATTCACCGAGGGTATGTCCACATTATAATACAGAATGCCGGCAGTTACAAATTAACTTTTTCTAAACCGTCCCTGTTTCCAGCATTTCCAGAAACTGTGCTTCAGAAATAATCGGAACGTTCAGTTCTTTCGCCTTTTTATTCTTGGAAGAAGCAGACTGCACATCATTATTGATCAGATAATTCGTCTTTCCGGTCACGCTTCCTGTCACTTTACCCCCTCTGGATTCAATGATTTCTTTCACTTCCCGGCGGTTTGCAAAGTGTTCTACGCTTCCTGTAATCACAAAATTCATATTTTCAAAAATCTGTGCACTTTCCTCTCCTTCTTCTTTCTGGAGCTTAACCTCCTGTAAGAGGCGTTTGAAAAGATCTCTGTGTGTTTCATCTGAAAAATAATCCACAAACGTTCTGGCGATCACTTCGCCTACTCCCTGGATATCGACCAGTTCTTCCACGGTTGCCTGCATCATCCTCTGGGGATCATTGTCAAATGCCCGGCAGATCATTTTTGCATTGGAAAGTCCGATATTTGCGATTCCAAGGCTGTAGATTACTTTCGGCATAGTCGTACTTCTGGAGTTTTCCACACTTGTGATCAGTTTTGCATAGGATTTTTCTCCGAACCCCTCCAGTGTTTTGATGGTTTCTTCATATCTGTCCAGATGATAAATATCTGTAAAATCCCGGATAAATCCTTCTCCAATGAACTTTTCCAGAGTTGCTTCCGAGAGCCCTTCAATATTCATGGCATCCCTGCTGACAAACAATGCAAAAGATTTCAAATGCTTTGCCTGACACTCCGGATTCGTACAGTACAATGTCTTTGTCTCATTTTCCATCTGTATCTTTGTCGCACCGCCACAGACCGGACAGACTTGCGGGATATCTTTTACACCGCTTCTGGTCAGATTTTCTGCAATCTGCGGAATGATCATGTTGGCTTTATACACCTGAATGACATCTCCTACGCCAAGCTCCAGATCTTCCATAATGCTGATATTATGCACACTGGCACGGCTTACCGTAGTTCCTTCCAGCTCTACCGGTTCAAAGATCGCTACCGGATTGATCAGACCTGTCCTTGACGGACTCCACTCAATCTCCAGAAGTGTCGTCTCTCTGATCTCATCCGCCCATTTAAAGGCATAGGAATCCCGCGGGAATTTAGCCGTTGTTCCAAGAGACTGACCATAGGCAATATCATCATATACCAATACCAGTCCGTCAGACGGGAAATCATTGTGCACAATCTGCTCCGAAAACCATGCAACTTCCTCTTCGATGGATGCACGGTCAGCCAGATGATGCTCGACCACCTCAAATCCTTGTTTTTCCAGCCAGCTTAACTGCTGCATTCTCGAATTTTCAAACTCTGCACCATCTGCTTTTACCAGTGTAAATGCAAAAAACTTCACATTTCTTCTCGCTGTGATCTCATTGTTCAGCTGACGCACCGAACCACTGCACAGATTCCTCGGATTCTTATATCTTGCATCTACATCCTCGATCTGCTCGTTGATACGCTCAAAATCCTTATATCCAATCACGGCTTCCCCACGCAGGATCAGTTCTCCCTGATACGGGATCTGAATAGGAAGATTGCGAAATACCTTCGCATTGTTGGTGATGACTTCTCCCACCTCTCCATTTCCTCTTGTGACCGCTTTTTGAAGCCGCCCGTTCTGATATGTCAGAACGATCGTCAGTCCGTCCATCTTCCAGGAGATCACGGCCTTTTGCTCTCCTAAAAATGATTTCAGCTGTTCCACGTCTTTTGTCTTATCCAGTGAGAGCATCGGTTTTTCATGCCGCTCCTTCGGCAGCTCACTGAGCACCTCATATCCCACATTAACCGTAGGACTGGATGCAAGAGTCGTCCCCAGCTCCCGCTCCAGTCCTTCCAGTTCGTCATATAATCTGTCATACTCATAGTTGCTCATGATCTCCGTGTCTTCCTGCTCATATGCACGTCTGGCACGGTTCAGAAGTTCTACGAGTTCCTGCATTCTTTTCTTTTTTGCTTCCATATTTAGAGTCCCTTTACTTTTTATATCACAGTTTCATTGGAAGAATCCTTAATCTGATCATACAATTCATTCAATTCTGCATCTGTCAGCTTCCGGTATTCTCCCTCTTTCAGACGCCCCAGATGGATATTCATGATCCTCACCCGGATCAGCTCTCTCACCTGATATCCAAGTGCCTCACACATTCTGCGTATCTGGCGGTTCAGCCCCTGTGTCAAAATGATCGAAAATGTATATTTTCCGATTTTTTCTACTTTACACGGACGTGTCACCGTATCTAAGATCGGTACACCGGATGCCATTTTTTCCAGAAACTCCTGCGTGATTTCTTTATCCACCGTCACCTTATATTCTTTCTCATGCCGGTTTCCCGCACGCATCATCTTATTGATGATATCACCGTTGTTGGTCATCAGAAGCAGTCCTTTAGAGTCCTTATCCAGACGCCCTACATACGTGATCCGGATCGGGTAATCCAGAAAACGCACAATACTGTTTCTTTCCCTGCGCTCTTCTGTACAGACGATTCCCGCCGGTTTGTTCACTGCCAGCACGACCATCTCATCCTGCTTTGAAACTACTTTCTTTCCGACTTTTACGACCTGCCCCGGAACAATCTTCATTCCGGTCTGTGCACGCTTTCCGTCCACACTCACCCGGCCGCTCTCGATCAGCCTGTCCGCTTCTCTGCGGGAACATACCCCAGCTTCGCTTAAATATTTATTCAGGCGAACCTCTTCCTTCGTCTTTTGATATTCCTGCAAAATCCGATTATTCACTGCTCAATACCCCGCTTATATTATTGTCCTGTAAAAATATGTTGGCACTGTATAAAAACAATGTATCTGTAATTTCATACGTATCCATAATATCCCCGATCGTACCGGAATAATACCTCGGATCTACCATCACGATCTCCCGGAAATACGGTGTAAGGAACGGAACAAATGAATTCGCATAAGAATCTTTGATCAGTAAAAGTCTTCGCTTGCTCTCCGATACCGTGCGGATATCCACTACAGAAAAGTTGCCTCCCAGGTACACTGCATATTTATCTCTGCTGTTTAATTTCGATGAATCATACAAAGACGCTGTTTTCTTCTGCTCATCCACATAGTTGACGACAACATCATTGTCTTCTGTCTTTGGTACATAAATATCAATCTGCTCTTTCTCATTCAGACGGCATCCGCTCTTAGATGCCAATGAACCATTAAAATCCGTTGTGATCGGATAAGAAGCATATTCTGTCTCCTGTTTTTCCAGGTTCAATGTCCTGGCTGCTTCCTGAAAAACGTAGTATGCCCCTTTTGCCGTCCAGTGATGGTCTGTTTTATAATAAATCTTCTCATCACTGTGTCTGGTCAATGGCTTTACCGCATCGATCCACTGTACACTGTCCCCCAGTTCTTTTTTCACCTGTGCGATATACTGGCTCTGATCGGCAACTGTAGCGGTAAACGGAAGCCTGTCGCTTAAAATATTCGCCGCATCCGGAACTAACAGCATATTCACCGGAATATCAGAATATTTCTGACTAAAACTCTGGATGGCTTTCATATTTGCTTTCAATACATCCTGATCGGGAACTGCAATGTCTTCCAAAAGCTGTCCTTTTTTCCCGATAAAAACACCATTTTCCTCTTTACTTCCTGCCAGTCTGCTAAATCCGACTTTCAGACTGCGCCACATATTTCTTCCCATAAACTGATCGGCCTGATACTTCTCATACTGATCCATATAGCTCCCGGAAGTAACCGCGCTGACTGAAAGCTCCGGCTTTTGCTGCAATCCGCGGTTTTCCTCTTCTGAGATTTTTTTTGACGGAAGGAGCAGATTGATGATCCCGATCCCGAATACACAGATAAGGAATCCGATTCCGATCACATATTCGATTCTTTTTCTTTTCCTTGTTTTTCTTCTTTCTGACATATGCTCACCTAAAATCTAAAATATAAAAACGGATTAAATGACTGTGTCACCAGAAATGCCAGCGAAAGTGCAAACATGACCAGATACATCACACCTGTCATTGTATATTTTCCAACTCTGCTTCCAGGAGCCCTCTGAATATTTCTCATCAGTCTGTATCCAATGGAGGAGGATCCCAGCACTGCCATCAGATAGATCAGCCAGTTGGAGAGCAGATAAAACCAGCCCAGCTTGTCCATAAGCCCGCTGGCACCGATTCCAAACATCACACCTACATACTTCAGGGCATAACCAAGTGACGGGCTAAAGAACAGTACCCATCCGACCAGTATCAGCACCATCGCATAAATATGCCGTACTGCACCCGGCCACTTTTCCACATATTGTCCCCATACAAATTTTTCCAGAATCAATATAATTCCATAATACAGTCCCCATGCGACAAAATTCCATGCCGCACCATGCCAGAATCCGGTCAGCATCCAGACGATCAGAAGATTGGTGATCGTTCTGGAGTCTCCTTTGCGGTTTCCTCCCAGTGGAATATACACATACTCACGGAACCAGGTACTCAGAGATATATGCCATCTTCTCCAGAATTCTGTCACACTCGTAGATACATACGGGTAATGGAAGTTCTCCAAAAACTCAAATCCGAACATCTTTCCAAGACCGATCGCCATATCCGAATATCCGCCGAAATCAAAATAAATCTGGAATGCATAAGAAATACATCCGATCCACGCAGTCATCACCGAATAGCTGCCCAGATGCATCGCTGCGATCTGCTCAAAAACCGCTCCTGTCGTATTTGCAAGAATTACCTTTTTGGCAAGTCCCCGCATAAAATACATGGCTCCCTGTCCGAACTTGGTCACGTTCATAGATCTGTGCTCCAACTGCTCCTCAATATCCACATACCGCACGATCGGTCCTGCGATCAGCTGCGGGAACATAGAAATATAAAGTGCAAAATACATCAGCTTTTTCTGCGGCTTTACCTCCCCCCGATATACATCGATAATGTAGGAAAGCGCCTGAAATGTATAAAAAGAAATCCCGATCGGAAGCGGCAGTTCTCTGTATGGAATATCAAACGGAAGAACTGCATTCACGGATTCCATCAAAAAGCCGTAATATTTGAAAAAGCCAAGAAGCAGCAGGTTTACAACCACCGCAAAAATCAGACTGTTTCGTTTTTTTCTGTCATCATCTGCCTTTTCGGCAATATCCAGACCGCACACATAGTTCAGACAAATGGATAGAATCATCAAAATGACATAAACAGGCTCTCCCCATGCATAAAAGAAAAGGCTTGCGATCAGCATGACCAGATTCTTGAACCGATACGGAACAAGAAAATATACTGCCAGTACAATCGGCAGAAATACAAATAAAAATGTTATACTGCTAAACAGCATCTTTTGTTCCCCCTGCGTTTCTATAAACTTTTTGAAAAAACAGACTTATAAGTCTCTGCTTTTGGAGAGACTGCGTAAAATACGAACTTCCCTCTTACAGAAATCTGAGCTTCATCCAAAAGCTGCACCTGGTCAGGCGCATAACCGTCAAAGTCATTCCTTCTGTTCGCACGGCGCTGTTCTACAGCTGCCTTTACCTCTTCTGCCTGTTCCGTGGTCTTTGTTTTGACCAGTAAGATCTCCTGTGCTGACATACTGGATTCTGCCGTGTATAGCATTACACCTTCATAATCTGCACTGTTGAGCCCATAATAACGCTTCAGCCCCTGCACTCCTGCTTTTTTCATAGCCTTCGTATCCAGAGATGCCTCTACTTTTTTCTCTACCGCAGCAAAGCTCTTCGTACTGCCGCTGGTGAAAATCAATAACAGTGCCACGTAAACAACGATCACTGCCACCAGTGCATACTTGATCACCACTGTTTTTTTGAGATTTTTTATCTTATCTGTCATAAAGTTGCTACCTCCGCCATACGTTTGAGCCAGATTGGATAAAAATCCGCCTTGAAATGAATTCCATCCTCTTCATAATAAGTATCTGAAACCAGCGAAGTATTATCTAAAAATGCAATCTGATTCTCATCACACATCTTCTGCAGTGCCGCATTGTACTCCGGAATCTTCTGAAATACAGGCTTTTCTTCCTGCTTCGCCGCACTGACCGGGAAGATAGAATTCACATACAAAGTTGTATCCGGCAATTTTTTACGCAGCTGGTCGATCACTGCTTTATAC
>Reeses_p2__coassemble_2418_pt1 | contig 10094 bp, 7 predicted proteins | sample Reeses_p2__metabat2_high_PE_010 | metagenome-assembled genome bin Reeses_p2
ACATATATTAACCCATAAGGAGGGTCTGTGTAGTGTTTGATTTTAATAAGCCGAATATTGAAATTACAGAAATTTCAGAAGATAAAAAATATGGAAAATTTGTAGTGGAACCTCTGGAGAGAGGATACGGAATCACATTGGGTAACTCCCTGAGAAGAATCATGCTTTCTTCTCTTCCGGGAGCAGCCATCAGTTCTGTAAAGATTGACGGAGTTCTGCACGAATTCAGTTCCATCCCAGGTGTAAAAGAAGATGTAACAGAGATTATCATGAACTTAAAGTCCCTGGCAATCAAAAATACATCAGAATCAGACGAAGTAAAGACTGCATATATCGAGTTTGAAGGAGAAGGTATTGTAACAGGTGCTGATATCCAGACAGATTCTGATATTGAGATTATGAATCCGGAGCAGGTTATCGCTACATTGAGCGGCGGTAAAGACAGCAAATTGTATATGGAACTTACCATTACAAAAGGCAGAGGATACGTAAGCGCAGACAAGAACAAGAGTGAGGATATGCCGATTGGTGTGATTCCGATCGATTCAATCTATACACCGGTTGAACGTGTCAATATGACCGTTCAGAATACTCGTGTCGGACAGGTTACAGATTATGACAAACTGACATTAGACGTATGGACAAAGGGAACACTGCTTCCGGATGAGGCAGTCAGCCTTGCAGCAAAAGTTCTCAGTGAACATCTGAAATTATTCATTGACCTTTCTGAAGTTGCTCAGTCAGCTGAAGTCATGATTGAAAAAGAGGATGACGAGAAAGAGAAAGTTCTGGAGATGAGCATTGACGAATTAGAGCTTTCTGTACGTTCATACAACTGTCTGAAGAGAGCCGGCATCAACACAGTAGAAGAACTTACAAACAAGACACCGGAAGACATGATGAAGGTGCGTAACCTTGGACGTAAGTCTCTGGAAGAAGTGCTGGCAAAATTAAAAGAATTAAACCTTGAGTTAAATCAGGGAGAGGAATAAAGAAAATTATCCCGTCAGTAAGCCCGAAGAGCGTGGCGGGAGCATTTGATTTATAAGCCCGAAGATGCAAAACCAAATGTTTATTTAATGGAGGACCATAAAAATGGCAAAATATAGAAAACTCGGCAGAACATCCAGCCAGAGAAAAGCTTTGATCAGAAACCAGGTAACAGCATTACTGAACAATGGTAAAATTGTTACTACAGAAGCAAAAGCAAAAGAGATCCGTAAAGAAGTTGAAAAACTGATCGCTTTAGCTGTAAAAGAAAAAGATAACTTCGAAGAAGTAACTGTAAAAGCTAAAGTTGCTAAAAAAGACGACAAAGGCAGAAGAGTGAAAGAAGTTGTTGACGGTAAAAAAGTAACTGTTTACGAAGAAGTTGAAAAGACAATCAAAAAAGATATGCCAAGCAGACTTCACGCAAGAAGACAGATGCTGAAAGTTCTTTACACAGCAACAGAAGCTCCAAAGAACAACATCAAGAGAAATATGAAAAAAGTTGATTTAGTGGATAAATTATTCACAGAAATCGCTCCAAAATATGCAGACCGCAACGGTGGTTACACAAGAATCGTTAAGATTGGCCAGCGTAAAGGTGATGCAGCTATGGAAGTACTGATCGAGTTAGTTTAATCAGTAATCAAAATAGCAAAAGAGAAGCACTTGAAGATCAGAGATGGTTTTCGAGTGCTTTTTTGATTCATCTAAAATTAAAAAAAATTTAATGATTTTTGCAACACATTTGTAATCTTTTTCGTCTAATATATAGGTGATACTGTATTACGGTATTATTACATAAGAGAATGTAAAAGGGGAACATTTAGGATGGGAAAAGCGAAAAAAATAAAGGCAGTAAAAAGAAGAAAGACGGGAAAAGACGGGAAAGTAAAGGCTTTGTGGATCACAGGAGGGGTTCTTGCAGGGATCTGTTTGATCTATGTTGCAATCTCTGTGTATTTCATGAGTCACTTTTTCGTGAATACGAAAATTAACGGTAAAAACTTTTCGGGGAAGACAGCAAGTGATGTAGAAAAGTATCTCCAGACAAATATAAAAGATTATAAGCTTACAATTTTGGAAAATAAAGGAAGACAGGATGTGATCAGCGGAAGCGAGATTGGACTGGAATACAGAGCGGGGACAGAAGCAGAAAAATTGTTGAAGGATCAGAATGGATTCGCCTGGCCGAAAGCTTTCTTTATGGAGAATTCCAGAAAGGTTTCAGTCAATGTGTCATATAATGAGGAATCGTTGAATCAGCGGATCTCACAGCTTTCATGTCTGCAGACAGAGCAGACACCGGCAGAGAATGCAAAGCCGGAATTTGATGGAAACCAGTATGTCATCAAACCGGAAGTGTATGGAAATGCCGTGGATAAAGAACGTCTTACAGAGCAGGTAAAAGTTCATATCACAGAGTTTCAGCCACAGTTGGATATGGTGGAAACCAAGTGCTATGCGAAACCGAAATATACAGAGGATTCCAAGGAAGTACAGGAAGCCTGTGATGCAATGAATAAATATGTAAATGCAAGTATCACATATCCGATGAATGAACCAGTCGTAGTAGATAAAGCGCTGATCTCACAGTGGCTGCAGGTAGACGGAGAAATGAAGGTTTCTCTCAATACAGAGGCGATGAAGCAGTGGTTTACTGCCTTTGGAGATAAGTATGATACACAGGGAACAACCAGAACCTTTACAACGCCGGCCGGAAAGAGCGCAACTGTGACGGGCGGGACTTATGGATGGTCGATTGATGAGGATACAGAGCTTGTGAATCTGCAGAACAGCATTTTAAACGGGGAAGTAGTCACAAGGGAGCCTGCATATTATGCGGGCGGTACTGCCGCAGCACATTCCGGGCAGGACTGGGGAAATACGTATGCAGAAGTGGATATGAGTGCACAGCATATGTGGTATATTCAGAATGGACAGGTGGTGCTGGAGACGGATGTTGTGACAGGAGAGCCGATTCCGTCCAAGATTACACCGGAAGGAGTGTATTCCCTGATGTGGAAGCAGCCAAATTCTGTTCTGGTCGGAGATATTAATCCAGATACCGGAGAACCGGCATACAGAACAAAGGTAAAATACTGGATGCAGGTGACATCAAGCGGAGTCGGTTTTCATGATGCGATCTGGCAGACTGCATTTGGCGGGACATTGTATCAGATTCCGGGAACAGGGTCTCATGGATGTATCAACATGCCATTGGATCAGGCTGCGGCACTCTTTAATATGATCGAACCGGGAACGCCGGTGATCTTCCATTGGTGATAAAAAATTAATTTTTTGTGCAAATGTACCAATTGACGTTAAAAAGATAACGTTAAATATTTGTCAAAAGCTATATTGACAATTATTTAACAAGAAAGTATACTAATACCTGTAATTAAGAAACCAAGTCAATTACAGGAGGATTATTGAAATGGCGAAGAAAAAAGAAGAGATGGGAGTACCTGCAATCGTAGACAGCGTAGAAACACTGGAAGCGAAGATGAAAGCAATGCGCGAAGCTCAGAAAGAATTTGCAAAATTCTCTCAGGAGCAGGTTGATAAGATTTTCTATGAAGCAGCAATGGCAGCTAACAAGATGCGTATCCCGCTTGCTAAAATGGCAGTAGAAGAGACACAGAGAGGTGTCCTTGAAGATAAAATCATTAAAAATCATTATGCAGCAGAGTATATCTACAATGCATATAAAGATACAAAAACTTGTGGAGTGATCGAAGAAGACACTGCATACGGAATCAAGAAAGTAGCTGAGCCGATCGGACTTGTTGCAGCAGTTATTCCGACAACAAACCCGACATCTACAGCAATCTTTAAAACATTGATCTGTTTAAAGACAAGAAATGCAATCATCATCAGCCCACATCCAAGTGCAAAAGCATGTACGATCGAGGCTGCAAAAGTAGTTCTTGACGCAGCAGTAAAAGCCGGAGCACCGGAAGGAATTATCGGATGGATCGATGTACCGTCTCTGGAACTGACAAACCAGGTTATGAGAGATTCTGATATCATCCTGGCTACAGGTGGTCCTGGAATGGTGAAGGCTGCTTACTCTTCAGGAAAACCGGCACTTGGTGTAGGACCTGGAAATACACCTGTTATCATTGATGATACAGCAGATATCAAGATGGCAGTAAACTCTATCATCCATTCTAAAACATTTGACAATGGTATGATCTGTGCTTCTGAGCAGTCAGTTACTGTTCTGGACAGCATTTATGAAGAAGTGAAGAAAGAATTCCAGTATCGTGGATGCTACTTCCTGAAAAAAGGCGCTGAGCTTGATAAGGTTCGTAAGACAATTATCATCAATGGTGCATTAAACAGCAAGATTCCTGGAAAATCTGCATATGAGATTGCAAAAATGGCAGGTGTAGATGTTCCTGAGAATACAAAAATTCTGATCGGTGAAGTAGAGTCTGTAGATATTTCAGAAGAATTTGCTCACGAAAAATTATCTCCTGTACTTGCTATGTATAAAGCAAAAACATTTGACGAAGCACTTGCAAAAGCAGAACAGCTTGTAGCAGACGGTGGATATGGACATACATCTGCTCTGTACGTTCATCCGGCACAGACAGAAAAGATTGAAAAACACTATGCAGCAATGAAGACATGCCGTGTTCTGATCAACACTCCTGCAGCTCAGGGTGGTATCGGAGATCTTTACAACTTCAAACTGGCTCCATCTCTTACACTGGGATGTGGTTCATGGGGCGGAAACTCCGTATCAGAAAACGTTGGAGTAAAACACCTGATTAACGTGAAGACAGTTGCAGAGAGGAGAGAGAACATGCTCTGGTTCAGAACACCTGAAAAAGTATACTTCAAGAAAGGCAGCATGCCGGTTGCACTGGATGAACTTGGAACAATCATGCACAAGAAAAAAGCATTCATCGTAACAGACTCATTCCTGTACAAAAACGGATATGTAAAAGGAATAGAAGAGAAACTGGATGCTATGGGAATCCAGCACACATGCTTCTATGAAGTAGCTCCGGACCCGACATTGCAGTGTGCACAGAAAGGTGCAGACATGATGCGTTCTTTCGAGCCTGATACAATTATTGCTCTTGGTGGTGGATCTGCAATGGACGCTGCTAAGATTATGTGGGTAATGTACGAATATCCGGATGCAAACTTTGAAGATATGGCTATGGACTTCATGGATATCCGTAAGAGAGTATACACATTCCCTGAGATGGGTAAAAAAGCATACTTCGTAGCAATCCCGACATCTTCAGGAACAGGTTCTGAGGTAACACCATTTGCGATCATTACAGACGCAGAGACAGGTGTAAAATGGCCGCTGGCTGATTACCAGTTACTTCCGAACATGGCAATCGTTGATGTTGACAACATGATGACACAGCCAAAAGGACTGACAAGTGCATCAGGTATCGACGTTATGACACATGCGATCGAAGCATTTGTATCTATCATGGCTACAGACTACACAGATGGTCTTGCTATGAAAGCAGTGAAGATGGTATTTGAAAACCTTCCATCAGCATATGAGAACGGAGCAAATGATCCAAAAGCACGTGAAGAGATGGCGAACGCTTCTTGTATGGCTGGTATGGCATTCGCAAATGCATTCCTTGGATTGAACCACTCTATGGCTCATAAACTGGGAGCATTCCACCATCTGCCACACGGTGTTGCAAACGCAGTACTTCTGACAGAAGTTATGAGATACAATGCATCTGAGGTTCCAACTAAGATGGGAACATTCTCTCAGTATCAGTATCCACATGCACTTGCAAGATACGCTGAGTTAGGACGTTTTGCAGGATGCACAGGAAAAGATGACAAAGAAGTATTTGAGAACTTCCTTGCAAAACTGGAAGTATTAAAAGAACAGATCGGAATCAAGAAATCCATCAAAGAGTATGGTATCGATGAGAAATACTTCCTTGACACACTGGATGACATGGTAGAGCAGGCATTCAATGACCAGTGTACAGGAGCAAACCCAAGATACCCACTGATGAAAGAGATCAAAGAACTTTACCTGAAATGCTACTATGGAAAATAATTTCCGGTAAGGAAAATAAGAGAGAAGGACATTCCAAACGCCAGAAATGGCGGGAGGAGTGTCCTCTTTTTGTGAAAATATAAAAGAAGAAAACTGTTCATAAGTTAAGAAATTAACAATTATATTCGATAGAAAAATATCGTGAAAAATTGCACAAAGTTGACTTTGGGGGCTTACATTTCAAAAAAGCAGGAGCTATAATAAGGTCAGTAAAAGAAAAACAGATACCACACCGGAAGGATTTACCGGGCGGGATAGAATGTATGACAGGAGGCAATTTTTATGAAACTGGAAGAAAAAAACTTAATCGTAAAACGTTCTTACAAAGAAGTGTACAAATGTGAAGAAGGAATTGTAAAAGTATTTGCAAAAGAGCATCCGAAGTCAGACGTACTGAATGAGGCTTTAAATACTGCCCGTGTTGAAGAAGCAGGACTGGATATCCCGAGTGTAAAAGAAGTGACACAGATCGATGGAAAATGGGCTCTGGTGATCGAGTACAAAGATGGTAAGACAATGGAAGAGATGATGAAGGTCGATCCTACAAATCTGGAAAAATATATGAATGATTTTGTGGATCTGCAGCTGAGTGTTACAAGTAAAAAGGCACCTCTTTTAAACAAGATGAAAGATAAATTTGCCCGTCAGATCAATGGATTAAAAGTCCTGGATGCGACGACAAGATATGAACTGATGACACGACTGGAAAGTATGCCGAAGCATGACAAGATCTGTCACGGAGATTTTAATCCGAGCAACGTGATCGTTGGAAAGAACGGTAAGATGACTGTGATTGACTGGGCTCATGTGACACAGGGAAATGCAAGTGCAGATGCAGCTATGACCTATCTTTTGTTTGCACTGGAAAGTCAGGAAAAAGCAGATCTGTACCTGAAGATTTTCTGTAAGAAGAGTGATACAGCAATGCAGTATGTACAGCAGTGGCTTCCGATCGTCGCAGCAGCACAGCTTTCCAAGGAAAATGCGCTTGAGAAAGATTTCCTGATGAGATGGATTGATGTTATGGATTACCAATAGAAAAGAGGCTGAAGATCGGTATTAACAAACCGATTTTCAGCCTTCTTTTTATGTACATATAAATTTCTACCAGCTCTGGAAGAAAAGGTTCCCGCCGACATTGACTCCCGGACGATCGGTACCACCTGCATACAGGAAGAAGTAGCAGTCAATGACAGAAGAAAGTCTTGCTCCGTTGACTGCGTCCTGGGCAACCTGAAGTGCCAGGCTGGACGGACCGGAATTCAGAACAGAATCAAGTCTTCCGCTCCAGACCGGTTCAAACTGTCCGGTTGCATAGATGACACCGTGAATTGAATTCGGGAAAAGCGGACTTTCCACACGATTCATGATCACGGTCGCTACAGCCAGCATGGAATTATAATCATGTATGGCCTCGCAGTCCAATAAAGCGGCAAAGGTAGTGAGCTCATCATGGGTTGCATCAGAGCCTCCTCCCTGAATGATATCTCCGCCGGAATCCGGTGTAGTCGGAGGTGTCGGAGTCACTGTTGAGTTACCGTCACCGGATGAAGGCTTGTCCGATTCCTGCTGCTGTTCTTGCTGCTGTTGCTGCTGAAGTTCCTGCTGTCTTTTTGCTTCCAGTTCTGCAGCTTCCTGTGCTCTAAGTGCTGCAAGCTGTGCCTGAAATGTAGCCAGATCAGTAGAAGTAGCAGCGGCTTTCGCTTCGAGATCAGACTGCTTCTTGTCCAGACTTGTCTGGAGTGAGACCAGAGAATCCTGCTGTGCCTGAAGAGTCTTTTCCTCTTCTGCGATCTGATTTTTTGTCTCCTGCAGTTCAGTGAGCATCTTGCGGTCATAGTCGCTGATGTTCTGGATAAAATCTGCTTTGTTCAGAAAGTCGGTCATATCCTCTGCAGAAAAGAGCATTTCCAGAAGTGATGCGCTTCCGGTCTCGTACATATACTTAATACGTGTCTTCATGTCATTATACTGTTGAGCTTCTTTTGCCTGTGTGTCGGCTAAGGAATCTTTTGTCCTTTGAATCTCGCCATTCGTAATCTCAACCTGCATCTCAGTCGTAGATATCTGATCGCTGATGGCGACAAGTTCCTGATTGATACCGGCCAGCTGGCCTTCCAGATCAGAAGTTTTGCTTTCGAGGCTTTGGGTGCTTTCCTCTGCGGAAACAGGGAGAACAGAAAAAGCCATTGCGAGGGAGCAAATAAGTGCAGTACCTGTTTGCAGCCTGCGTTTTAAGCATGATTTCATAACTTTAATTCCTTTCTATAAAAAAGTCTGTTTCGCTATTATACTATAAATTGCGAAATAACGCAAATTTTGATAAAATAAGTTACAAAACTTTAAGAAAGAGGTTACTGTGAGCAGTAACAGAAAGATGAGGAGTAGGCTTCATGAAAAAGATAAAAATGATAGGACTGGATTTGGACGGGACTCTGCTCAATTCAAAAAAAGAGGTAACTGATCATACAAAGAGTGTACTGGAGGAGGCCATCGCGCAGGGGATCATTGTGCTGGTAGCGACCGGGCGGCCGCTTACCGGTATTCCAGGACAGGTAAGAGCGATACAGGGAATGCAGTATGCGCTGACGACCAATGGGGCGAGAATCTACGATTTGATCCATGAAAAAACGATTCTTTCGCATCCGGTTCCTTATGAAAAAGGAAAGAAAGCGTTGGAAATCACAGAAAAGTATGATACATTACAAGAGGCGTACTTTGACCGGGAGGTATATGCGCAGGAAAATCAGCTACAGGAAATTTGGCGTTATCACAAGAATCCGCATATGTGGGAGTATGTAAGGTCTACCAGGACTGTAGTTCCGTCTATTGTAAAATGGTATGGCGAAGCAAAGCGCGATGCAGACAAACTGCAGCTTATGTTTGCGGATATGCAGGATATAGAGCGTGCCAGAAAAGAGCTGGAAGAGATTCCGGGGCTGGTATTGACGGGATCGCTTGGAAATAACATTGAGATTAATGCTCAGGGAATCGATAAGGGAATTGGAATGATTGAGCTTGGGCACAGACTTGGAATTGACAGAGATGAGATTATGGCATGCGGAGACGGGGACAATGATCTTGAAATGTTAAAGGCCGTGGGATTTGGAGTTGCCATGGGCAATGCAGAGGAAAGTGTAAAAGCGGTAGCAGATTATGTGACGGATACGAATGAGGAAGAAGGCGTGGCAAAAGCAGTCGAAAAGTTTGCTTTGAGATAGGAGGAGAGATATGTTAGAAGCATTAAAAGTAATCATACTGGGGATTGTGGAAGGAATTACAGAATGGCTCCCGATCAGCAGTACAGGACATTTGATCCTGGTAGAAGAATTTGTGAAGCTGAATTTCAGCCAGTCGTATCTGGATATGTTTAACGTGGTGATCCAGCTTGGTGCGATCATGGCAGTTGTTGTGATTTATTTTCACCGGCTGAATCCGTTTTCACCGAAAAAGACAGAAAAGCAGAAAAAAATGACGCTGCAGCTCTGGGTGAAAGTAGTGATCGCTTCCATACCGGCAGGAGTGGTAGGAATCCTGTTTAATGATTTTATTGAAGAAAAATTTAATAATTCTTATGTAGTTGCTACGATGCTGATCGTAGTCGGTGTTCTGTTTATTGTGATCGAGAACAGACACAAAGGAAAGAAACCTCAGATCACCAAGATTTCCCAGATGGGAGTTCCGGTCCTGATCTGGATCGGAGTATTCCAGATGCTTGCTATGATTCCGGGAACTTCCCGTTCAGGAGCAACGATCGTCGGAGCACTGGCACTGGGCGTGTCAAGAACTGCAGCAGCGGATTTTACATTCTTTCTGGCGATTCCGGCAATGGCAGGTGCCAGCCTTGTAAAACTTCGTCACTTTGGATTTGACTTTACAGGGACTGAGCTCGGGCTTCTTCTGCTTGGATGTGTTGTTTCATTTGTTGTGTCCATTCTGGCGATCAAGTTTTTATTAAAATACATTCAGAATCATGATTTTAAGGCATTTGGATATTATCGTATCGTACTTGGAATTATTGTGTTCCTGTATTTCGGGATTCATGCAC
>Reeses_p2__coassemble_3042_pt1 | contig 7734 bp, 10 predicted proteins | sample Reeses_p2__metabat2_high_PE_010 | metagenome-assembled genome bin Reeses_p2
CACCGGAAGACGCCATCCCGATCAGTACATCTCCCGCTTTTAAGTCTTCTCCTGTGATCATCTCTTTTTTATCACAGACACCTACTGCAAATCCGGCAAGGTCGTAGTCCTCCTCCGGCATCAGTCCCGGATGCTCTGCTGTCTCACCGCCGATCAGCGCTGCTTCTGACTGCAAACATCCTTCTGCAACACCGCTTACGATCGATGCGATCTTTTCCGGATAATTCTTTCCACATGCGATGTAATCCAGGAAAAATAATGGTTCTCCTCCTGCACATGCAATATCGTTAACACACATTGCAACTGCATCGATTCCGATCGTATCATGCTTATCCATGATCATTGCCAGTTTGACTTTTGTACCGCATCCGTCTGTTCCGGAAAGCAGTACCGGCTCTTCCATCTCTTTGATCTTTGCAAGAGAAAATGCACCGGAAAATCCACCCAGTCCACCGAGTACTTCCGGACGCATTGTTTTCTTTACGTGTTCTTTCATCAGTTCCACTGATTTGTAACCAGCCTCAATATCCACACCTGCATTCTTATAATCCATAACTATTCTCCATTTCTTACATCGTCTGTGCTCTATTTTTCCAGATACGCCTGATATCCGATCTCGTCCAGCTTTTCTGCTTTTTTCTGAACTGTCTCTTTCATCTCTTCTGAATATGCTTTGAGTTTTTTCAAAACTTCCTCATCCGAAGTTGCAAGAATCTTTGCTGCCAGAATTGCCGCATTCATACCTCCGTCAATCGCAACAGTGGCAACCGGAATTCCCGGCGGCATCTGCACGATGGAATAAAGTGCATCCATTCCATCCAGATTCTTTCCGGACATCGGAACTCCTACTACCGGCATCGGGAAAAGTGCCGCGCACATTCCCGGAAGATGTGCTGCCATTCCTGCTCCTGCGATAATTACTTTGATTCCCTTTCCTTCGGCCGCCTTTGCCCAGTCAAAAAACACGTCAGGCATACGGTGTGCGGAAATGATCGTCATCTCGTAATCAATTCCCAGTTTTTCCAGCATGTCTGCAGCTTTACTCATAACCTTAAGGTCTGAATCACTGCCCATTACAATTCCTACTTTTGGCATATCTTGTCCACCTTTCTTAACTTTTGTGTATTCCCTGTCTATTTCTCAAAAGATCCGTCCGGCATCTTTTTGCCCTCAGTCACGAATCTTCCGTCCTCCAATAGTATAATATTTTTTCCTTCTTTTGTTAATACACTTATTTCTTCTAACTCTTCATAAGGTGTGGTTATATCTAAACCGTACTGATTCATAAGCTGAACTGATTTTTCATCAAATATACGCAGACATTCCTTTTGTTCTTCCGTGTAGGAAACTGCATCAGGACCGGCTTGTCCGGACAACTCTTTTTCCGCCCGATCCAGTCGTATTCTTCCTGTCGCTCTGGTTGTCCACTCCTTCTCACACTCATATCCGTACTTCATCACATCCAGTTTTCGCTCGATATATTTCTTATCCAGAAACAGCGCCTCATCACATTTATGATCTGCTTCATACTGCGGATTTACATTCCCATGCAGTTCGTCTCTTGCAATCACACCGGATGCCGGAATACAGATGACAGGTTCGATTCCCTGTTTTTCCAAATCTGCCAGCACAGCCAAAAAAAGCCTCTCAAATCCCGGACGATAAAAGATCTGTACCACTGACTTTTCAGCCTGGCAATCCTCTTTGCGATATTTTCTTGTATACGTGTCTGCTATTTTCCAAAGAGCCTCTTCTGAAAGATTTCTGAAATATTCTGCCGTTTCCAGTTCTTTCTCTCCCACATATTCCCCGTAAGAATACAGATACCGGTTCTCTGAAAGATCCATTTCTCTGATCCTGTCAATGACTGATTTTGTGTACACTGGATTTATGGACTCTCTGAGATGATCTGCCAGAAATACATCGCAGTAATCGCTTGCATACCAGTACACACACTCTCTTAAATTCCTGTATTCCGGCTGTTCCTGCGCTTCAAAACACTGATAGATCTCCAGAAACAACTCATTTAAGATCGTCAGATAATCCAGTCTGTTCGAAAATGCATACAGAATCCCGCTGCGCAATTCTGTATACAAAAAACTCAGGAGCTGTCCATAGACTTCTGAAAGCATCTTTACCGCATATGTCGGATCAGCAAAACTCTTCTTATAGTTTTCCCCCAGAATATCTACATACAGCTCCTGATTCCATCTCTTCCTCTCTTCCAGAGTGAAGGTTTCAAAACTGTGGTCTTCTATTGTTCTGCGAAGTGATTCCAGTTTGAGCAAAAAAGCGGCACACATCCGGAAATACGGCCGATACCTGTCCTGCACAGTCTCTTCCTGATCGATCATCTGCAGTCTTTCTATTGAGAGCTGGTGGCGTTCCATACATCTCTCGTTTCTATCCCGCTGCCATGTTTCCAATTTCATCTATGAAAGTCCTCCTAAAAATATCATGATCAGAACCAGCAATACCAGCCCGTTAAGTACGATTCCGAGCCAGCACGTAAAATGTCTTTTTTCCGGCTCCTGACGTCCCTTAAGACCTGCCCGGATTCCAAAAACTGTAAACATCATATCGATCAGTCCCAATGCACCTGTAATATCTGCCGTTTTCTCACGCATTGTATACGCATGAAGAATCAACAATACAAGAACAAACAATGAAAAAATCGCATACATACAAGCACTTTTTCCCTGTCTTGCCTGTCTGATTTTTTCTTTCTTCTCTTTCTTTTCCTTATTTTCCTTTTTTTCCTTTTTTTCTCCTGCCATCATATTTTCTCCTTATCCCATTACAGATCAAAAACAATACATATCCTAAAATTCCGCCGATCGTATTCAGTAACAGATCATCTACGTCAAAACTTCCCACTCTTGTCAAAAGCTGAAATACTTCCACTCCGAGGCTCAGTCCAAAGCTATAGAACAATGTCATCAAAAAGCCTCTCATCCTGCTGGCAACGGATATAAAAAATCCATATGGCACAAAAATCAGGATATTTCCAAATAAATTGGTAAATACCGCGAAAAGCCCAAGCGTTTCCCGGTATTCCACAAAACGTCTGATTTCCTTGAAAAGCACAAGATTACAGCGGTATTCTTCGCCAATACCGCTGCGTCCGTACCAGTCTGAGAAGATCAGGAAATATAATAAGAAAAAAATATAGAGCACAAATAATATTTTCCCCACCGTGCGGGTTCTTTTCACCTGTCTCTGATTCAAATTACTCCCCCGTTTTCCACAGCTAAAATGTAATCTCGCTCTTATTTTTCAACAGACGTACCCCATTGACAATGGCGATAATTCCGGCTGTCACGCCTGTTACGATCGTAATGATTCCGATCACAATGCTTCCTGCTCCTGCCTGACTCATTGTTTTATATGCCTTCTCCATCTTCTTTCACTCCCTGCTTACTTTGCACCATACATTTCATAATATGCATCAATTGCCGATTTTAATGTATCATCAATGATTACTTTTCCTTTATATGGTCTGTTGTAAAGATGTTCTACGACTTCTTCCATTGTTACGATTGCTGCGGTGTCAAAGCCATACAGCTCTTTCACTTCATCCAATGCACATTTTTCTCCGCCTTTTCCGACTTCCATACGGTTTAATGACACCATCAGTCCGACGATTTCTACATCGGCAGCACCTTTTACTTTCGGAACTGTCTCTTCCATAGATTTTCCGGAGGTTGTTACATCCTCGATCATCACAACACGGTCTCCGTCTTTTAATTTACTTCCAAGGAAGCTTCCCTTGTCTGCACCGTGATCTTTTTCTTCTTTGCGGTCTGAACAGTAACGCACTTCTTTTCCATATAATTCGCTGTATGCGATCGCAGTCACAACTCCAAGCGGGATTCCTTTGTAAGCAGGTCCAAATAACACATCAAAGTCATCGCCGTATTTGTCATGGATTGCTTTTGCATAATATTCTCCTAATTTCTTTAACTGGGAACCTGTTACATACCCTCCTGCATTCATAAAAAATGGGGATTTTCTTCCGCTTTTTAATGTAAACTCTCCAAATTTCAGTACATCGCTGTCTACCATAAACTCAATAAATTCTTGCTTGTACGCTTCCATATCTTCTAAAACCTCCGTATTTATGGGCTTTTCTCGCCCTTATTTTCTATTTTTATCCCCTACTACACCATTTTTACACCATTTCATACTTAACTACACCTTTTCTCGAATTTTTCCATTTCTAAGAACAGCGTATCTTCCGTTACATGACAATACAAATCCATTGTCATTTGTAATGTGCCATGCCCCAAAAGTTTCTGCAATGTTTTTGGATTCATTCCACATTCGATTGCTCTTGTAGCAAAAGTATGTCGAAGTGTATGTAATGTAAAGGGGGCAAAATCTATACCTGCTTTGTTAATGTTCTGAATAACCAACTGCATACATTGATTGATTAAAAACTGTTGTGTCGGCTGATTATTCTTTGTGACAAAAACAAGATTTTGAAATTCTTCCTTTGCCGTTTTACCTTTTAAAATAATTTTCTGTTTTTGCAATTTTTGACATTCCAAACTATTGATTGCCTTTACAGTCAATGGAATAGCCCTTTTTCCATTATTTGTTTTGGTATCGTGCATTTCAAATACATACTTTCCATTTCTACTAAAATAACACAATGTATGCCTTACATGAATAACCTTATTCTTAAGGTCTATATCTTCCCATTGTAAAGCAGATAGTTCTCCCACTCGCAATCCTGTTTCCAATGCTAAAATAAACAGATTTTCATAGAATGTTCCCTTCGCCTGTTTCAAAAAAAGATCTGTTTCCTTTAATGTCAGAACACGTCTTTCTTTTTTCTCCTCTTTAGAAATCACAGTATTTATCTGTTTTGCAACATTCTTTACCAGCAAATCTGTATCAACTGCCTTGTTTAACATATCTACCAGTATCTTTTTAGAATTTTTTCTTGCATTATCCGTTTTTAATTTGTTAAATGCTTCTTGCATAACAATCAGGTTCAATGATGTTAATTTCCGCCACCCCAATTCTTCTTGAATACGTTTATAATGGGTAACATAAGAACCTTTTGTGGAATTTCTGCAATTTTTCTTGCAAGTATCCAGCCAAATATCGAACCACTTATCCAATGTCATACTTCTATCAACAACATTGACCGCCTTTTCATCATTGCACTGTTCGGTTCTCAATTTATGCCTTACCTCACTTAAGGTTTTTGCATAAATTGTCTGCCTTTTGCCAAAACGATTGATAAAACGGGCTTGATATAATCCATCGTTTCTTTGAGATATACCAGTCCCTAATTCTTTCCCGTTAAGTGATTTTCCCATCACTGCCTCCTTTCCTAGCTAAATCGGGAAAAGAACTATTAAATTCTTTTCAATTCTACCACATATATTGGAATTTTTCAAATAAACAATCAGGCTGGAAAACAATGCTTTTTTCCATCTTCTGACCATTATTGTTATTACAAAATCTGATTCTTTAACCAAATATCTAGCTTTCCTTTATGCGCATATAAACGATTGCCAATCCGAATTGTAAAACCATTAGTCGGATTTCTTAGCAGTTCTCTTGTCTTCGTTTCTCCAATTCCTAAATATTCACTTACTTCCTTTACATTCAATAATGCTTTTTCCATAATTTTCCTCTTTCATTTATGATATTTCAGTGAATAAGAACGAGGTATCCCCCGTTCCGTGTCTATCCCTCAAAATCCAGTGTTTCCTGCTCTCCGAATGGACATTCGTCTTCTGGTTCGATTGAATGGAATTTTTCTTTCCTCTTGAGATATACGTCCACAGAATCATAGATCGTGATCTTTCCATCCTCGCTATATGTCCGTACCTCTTTAATACGTCTCAAAAAGGCTTTCCATGACTCTGGCTGGTCTTTCTGTACCTCTTTGTACTGTACCCCTATTTTGGCTTTACTCAAAAGTTCTTTTGTATAGATTCGGTACTATCTGATGTATCTATTTGCTTTTGAGCATGTGAAATCACTTCATCTACTTTTTTCTGATGAACAATGCTCAATTTTTCTGAACATATAAACCCTGCCTCGTATAATTCCGCCTTTTTTATCATTTCTTCCGCACAGCTATATTCACAAGCTGGCATCTCAAAGCTCTTATATTCTCCCTCTTTATTTTTATAATGATAAACAATCACATTTAAACGTCTGAAAAACTGGCGGATTGAGTCAATATTTTTCTTTGTATCATCTACCATAAATCTATAAACTTCTTCTGGTGGATATATCGAACAAATTATAACATTTTCCCACAAGTTATATGTATTTTGAAAACGACAATGTTGCTGATTACGACTATACACATCAAGCATGGATAACAACTGTGCATAGGGAATATTTCCACGAAATTCATCTAATAATACTATCTTCGCCGGATTGTTCGCATAAAAGTCAAATCCTCCTCCACTCGAACCCGAATTCGCATAATCATTGCAAAGATACACTTCTTCAGGAGAGAATATTTCGCATAGCTTAAAATAAGAGTACGTCTTTCCGCTACCGCTTCTTCCAAAATGGTATTCATTCCACATAGTCTTTATCAAAGGTATTTCAGCTATCCTCTTTGCAAGATAATGTGACTTAATCATTTTCTCATACCTTCTATATCGGAAAGACTCTGCATATATTTGCTCTGGTGTTAATCCTTCTTCCAGTAATTCCTCAATAACTTCTAGGTCACTTCTCAGTCCTTGTCTATCCTGAATTACTTCTAGCCCCTTTGTATAAAGAACCTGCTCACCCTTCTCTGCGTAATCCCCCTCTTTACATATATAGGCAGTTAATGCCTGCTTACCTCCTAATTGAGGTTCAATGTGAGAATCGAATAATATTTCAGATACTTTTTTTAATGTCGTAGTATTTCCATAACAAGCAATATGACAATGATAACAACCTGTACTTGACACACATACAGCAATAGCAGCTTCTCTTTTTGCTCCGCTTTCTTCCCACAGTCTTATAAAATACTCTGCAAGATATTCAGGACACTCATATTGCTTTTTTTCTAATCCTGCCTTTTCCATATTTGTCACATGAATTGTTCCAACCCAACATCTCCCTCGGGTCTTTGGTGAAAATCCCATTTTAATCACATCCTTATCTGATTTGTCACATTATGGCTGTGACGAAAAAACCTTGTAAAATCAATGCTTCCACTATATAAATCACAGTCACACAAGAAAACGGGTAATACTGACCGTTTTCTTGTGTCAAAGGGCTATGACAGCTTCGCTGTCTTCTGCCCTTTGACGAAATTACCGATAGTATTTCTTTCCCTTTTGAACCAATAAATTTTTGAGTTTATCTGGCTCTTTAATATAAGGAATTTGAATAATTTCTAGTTCTTTTTCTGGCATAGATACATAGCCACAAAATCTCGGTAAATGTATACTTTTATCAATATTACAATTTGGAAATAACATAGTTGCTGTTTCTGTTGAAATTGTCGAACCTAAATATAGTTTAATTCCAAATTGCTCGCGAATAGCAGTATCAAGTACTTTAGCATTAAACTGTTGACTTATAAAAATCAGATGAAATCCAAAACTGCGCCCCATAAATGCAACATGGCTAATTTTTGCCATAAGCTCTTTAAACTGCTTAGAATCCTTTGACAGTGCATAGCTTGAAAATTCATCAAATATCAAATAATTTTCTCTATATTGCTTTGCATGAATAGCTGACAGAAATAAATTATAATAT
>Reeses_p2__coassemble_3094_pt1 | contig 7613 bp, 9 predicted proteins | sample Reeses_p2__metabat2_high_PE_010 | metagenome-assembled genome bin Reeses_p2
TCCAGAAGGTATTTCTTATCTGATGATCAATGAGACCAAAACAGAGATCAACGATAAGTACAAATATTTCACAGATATCAAGGCTCTTGGAGTAGTGGAGGGTACGAATACAGTCGTTGTTGTAGATAACGCGGGAAATGAAACAAAGATTACCTTTGGCTATGACAAAACAGCGCCGACGTTCAAATGGATTGTAGATAACAATACACAGGCACAGTCTAAAGAAGTTCGTCTGGAAACAAGTGAAGAAATTCAGCTGCCGGATGAAGGATGGTCACTTAAGGGTGAAGAGAATGGCGTATTTGTTTACGGGAAGACATTCTATGCAAACTGGAAAGATAAAAACTTTACCGTAACAGACCTTGCAGGAAATGTATCAGAGCCACAGTTTGTAGAAGTAAAACGGATCGATAATTCGAGACCAACAGTTGTGGAACTGACACAGGATATTACAGACTGGACAAACAAAGACGTGACAGTGACAATTAAGACATCTACAGATTGTGTGGCACCGGAAGGATGGAAACAGGTTAATAAGAGAACATTCACAAAGGTATTTAATGCAAACGGAGAGTACAGTGTGACGCTGGCAAGTGTGACAGGAGTGACAGGAGATGCTCATCTATTCAGTATCACCAATATTGACAAAGAAGCACCGGTTATTGATTATGCAGCTATCGAGTCAGCAAACGGATACAGAAAAGAGATCCCGGTCAATGAGGGTGAAGAGTATACCGAAGAAAAGTTGGTCGAGATGTTCACAAAACCAGAGTGGGTAAGTGACAATTCCGGGACAGCAACATTTAAGGTTGACAAATGGGGATTGGAACACGGTCTGGATGGATATCAGCCATTTACATCCAAGATACCTGGCGAATATAAAGTTCGTTTCTATGCATACGATGCAGCCGGAAACAACAGCAGTTTTGATGTTTATGTGAAAGTATTAGAGCCGGAAGTACCGGAAGTAGAAGAACGCACGACAACAGTAAGTTATATGGTATTTATTGACGGCCGTGTTCGTACCGGACAGTGGACACATACAGGAACTGAGACGGGAGAATTTAGATTTGATCTGTCTATGGTAAAAAATCTGCCGGCAAGCTATGAACTGGAAGAGGGAGAAGAAGGATATCGGATGCTGCAGTATGGTGATACGACTGCTGTAACTTTCTATCTTACAACAAAATAAAAAGCAGAATTTTTGAGGTTCTGTAAATAGTTTTAAATCCGCCTGAGCAAACGAGGGAAAATAAAATCTCCGTCTGGTCAGGCGGAAATTTTGTATAGAAAAAAATATTTATAAGAATTTTATTTTGGTATATTCTGGTTTTCTGCTATAATATAATGGTCCGTTGAAAGGACATTTGATTCAGGGGATACAGAAGGGAGTATAAGAGATGAGATTACGTAATATTCCGCGTGCGGAAGGGACAATACAGAGCCATCAGGCAGCAATCAAGCGTCCGGAAGATCAGAAAGGATGCTGGAAGCAGGTGTTTGGAAATGAGAATCCGATCTACATAGAGATCGGCATGGGAAAAGGTCGTTTTCTGTTAAATATGGCAAAGCAATATCCGAATGTCAATTTTATCGGGATTGAGAGATATTCCAGTGTATTATTGCGTGCACTGGAAAAGTATGACACAGAAGAGTTTCAGGAACTGACAAATATCCGGTTTGTTTGCATGGATGCAAAAGAACTTTCGGAAGTGTTTGCAAAAGGAGAAGTGGAGCGGATTTATTTGAATTTTTCCGATCCATGGCCGAAGGCACGACATGCAAAGAGAAGACTGACTTCCACAGAATTTTTTGCCCGTTATGACAAGATCCTTGCGGAAGACGGGACAGTGGAGTTTAAGACGGATAACACAGAGCTGTTTAATTTTTCGCTGGAGCAGATCAGAGAATATGGATGGACAGTACTCAGCTATACATACGACTTGCATCATCATGAAGAGATGAATAAAAATAATATCATGACAGAATATGAAGAAAAGTTTTCTGCAAAAGGGAATCCGATCAATAAACTGATCGCAGGAAGAGGGAAGGAATAAATTACACACTTGTGTCAAGGCCGCATATAATAGGAGTGAGGGAGACTCACAACGGGAGCGTGGCGGATGGGATGGAAGAGAAGCTGGAAAGAAAAAATGCGTCAGAAGATGTATTGTCAGGCAGAATTGAACCGACGGATTTTATACATCAAACGTTCATTAGAAGAAGTATATGCAATACTCAATACAGGATATTGTCATAAGAAATAAAAGAAAAAAGTAGGTGTTTGAGATGAAGATCAAAGTAACTGCGAAAAACTATCCACAGGAAGTACTGAGGTCTGAGACACCGGTTCTGGTAGAATTCTTTGCCGTATGGTGCGGAAAATGTGCGATGATGGAAGATATCGTGGATGAAATTGCAGAAGAGTATGATGGACGTGCGAAAGTCTGCCAGATTGAAATTGAGGAATCAGCAGTTTTAGCAGCGGAATATGAAGTAAATGTGGTTCCGACATTTGTAGTATTTCGTGAGGGGAAGCCGGTGAATTATGCCAGTGGGGTACTTGGAAAAGAAGTTTTGACAGAGATGCTGGAAGGGTGAAAGAACTGACGCGATGAGAAAGCAAATGTATATAAAAATGCTTGTATATAAAAGCGAGTTGCTGTATAATATAAGTAAGGAAAAGGGGAAGGAGTGAATGATATGGCACAGATTAGTTTACGTGTGGATGATGAATTGAAACGTGGCGCTGAAAAAACTTTAAATGATATTGGCTTGAGTATGTCAACAGCAATTAATATTTTTCTGAAAACAGTAGTGAGAGAAAACAGGATTCCATTTGAATTATCAGCTGATCCATTTTACAGTAAGGAAAATATGAAAGAACTAGAGAGACGTGTCCATGCTGTCCGCTCTGGAGAAAGCACCTTGAAAGAGCATGAGTTAATTGAGGAAGATTGATGAGAAAGCTTTGGGAAGATGAAGCGTGGAAGGAATATCTTGAGTGGCAGATGAAAGACAAAAAGGTTCTCAAGAGGATTAATCAGTTGCTGACAGATATTGACAGAAATGGATATCAATGTATAGGGAAGCCAGAACCATTAAGTGGGAATCTTTCAGGTTACTGGAGTGTCCGCATTGATGGAAAAAATAGGATTGTTTTTAGAATTGCTGACAACAATATAGAAATTATACAATGTGGTACACATTATAGAGAGAAATAGGGCGGGATTTGATGCTGATAATAAGCATGATAGCCTGGAGAGTTTCAAAAAGCTGCAGAAATTAGAAGAAAAAGTCTTTTTCCGCAGCTTTTTGACGAAAAGTTTGAAATCCTTTATCGATGTTATGAAGATGTGGGCGGTAAAATATAAAAGGTGAATTGAAGAAATTTGAGAAATTGAAGGAAATTTACAAAAAATTAAAAAAGTACTTGCTTTTTGAAAAGAAATCATATATAATAATTCTTGCGTTACGGATTAGGTAACAACATAAAGATGCGCGATTAGCTCAGTTGGTAGAGCACCTGACTCTTAATCAGGGTGTCCAGGGTTCGAACCCCTGATCGCGCACTTAGAAATCACTGTTTTTGCAGACCAGAAGCTGCGGGGGCGGTGGTTTTTTTGTGCGTAAAATTGTATGAGAGTAAGCATGGTTTTTGAGCGGTTAGTCGATATGATTAGCTGCTTTTTTATTATAAAAGTAAACATATATCTTTGGACTAACCGCTTATCGGTAGTACCTTTTTCTATTTTTATTCTATCAGAGATAAAGTAAGCTGTCAAATTCCTTTTGCTCCAGAATGGTCCATAATAATTTGTGCTATGCACCTGTTTTCTCCCAATTACTAGAATCATGTGTATCATCAGGATACAGAATGAAAAGAAAGTTGTTTTTCGTGAAATGTTGGAAAAACGGACAAAATTGCAGAAAAATATATTGGAAAAACGGACAAAAAGGGATTTTCTATAAATAGAACTCTTGAAAGGTACGTATTTGCAGGGGAGACGGCTTACACCCAATGTCATTTAGTTAAGATATTGAGTCGGCAGCCTCTTGCAGAGCAAGGTATATAAAAATATATACCCTGCTCTTTTTTTGTAAAAAATCCTTGACAAATATAGAAAAATTTGCGGCGAAGCCACTTAAATGTATTACATTTTGGAGGTAACGCTTATGATATTTGCGGAACATGTAAAAAACAAATTGTCATCTTTAATCCATGAAATGGCGACCGCCCCATGGTTGTTTTCAAAAAATCCAGAAGTTGATTTTTCACGGAACAGAAAACTTGATTTTGTATCTACAATTCAATTTCTTCTTTCTATGGAAAGTGGAAGCTTAAAAAAAGAATTGCTGGATTATTTCCAGTTCTCTGTCGATACCCCGTCTGCTTCAGCGTTCTGTCAACAGAGAAACAAACTACTTCTGGAGGCATTCCAGTTTTTGTTTTATGAATTTAATTCTTGTTTCTCATTCGAAAAAAAGTATAAGGATTATCAACTATTAGCTTGTGATGGCTCAGATTTGAACATTGCCCGTAATCCAAACGATGCAGGCACTTATTTTCAGTCTCAACCAACTGATCGGGGATTTCATCAGATTCATCTGAATGCTCTTTTCGACCTGTGCGAGAAGCGATATATTGATCTTGTGATACAACCTGCAAGGCTAGAAAACGAATCATTGGCTATGACACAAATGATTGACCGTTATAAAGGAGAGAAAAAAACAATTTTTATCGCAGACAGAGGATATGAAACATATAATATTTTTGCGCATGTCCAAGAAAAAGGAATGTATTATCTGATTCGTGTAAAGGATGGCGGTGGGGGAAGCATGACAGGAAGTTTTGACCTTCCTGATGAAAATGGGTTTGACCACGACATGCAACTTATATTAACCCGAAAACAGACAAAAGATGTGAAAGCTAAACCCAAAAAATTTAAATTTATTGCAAAATCCAGTCCATTTGACTATCTGGATTTATATGACAAAAAATTTTATACGTTGAATTTTAGAGTAGTAAGGTTTGCCATTTCAGAAGATTCGTATGAAAGTATAATTACCAATCTTCCAAAGGAAGATTTTCCAGTAGAAGAAATAAAGAAGGTTTATGCAATGCGATGGGGCATCGAAACATCGTTCAGGGAATTGAAATATGCTATCGGATTATGTTGCTTTCATTCAAAAAAGGTGGAGTATATCATGCAAGAAATATACGCACGTTTAATCCTTTACAATTATTGTGAGCTCATTACAATGCATGTAATAATCCAACAAAAAGGTACAAAACATGTTTATCAAATGAATTACACAATAGCAATTCATATATGTCGTTATTTCCTGCGAAATGACATTTCCCCACCTGACGTTGAGACGCTGATACAGAAGAATCTTTTACCTGTAAGACCCGGGCGTTCCGACCCTCGCAAAGTCAAGCCTAAGTCAGCAGTAAGTTTTCTGTATCGAGTTGCATAACATCGATAAAAGTATATCGTTAATTTAGGCAGATAGCAATCTGTCTTTTTGTGCTGCATAAATATAAGAGCAAGTTTTTATAAAAGAAAAATCAGGCAAAGATAGTGAATTTTCTACCTCTGCCTGATAGGAATACATCTGCTTAATGTCTTAACTAAATGACATTGGGCTCACAGCTGCTCTCTTGTGTTATGTGTGAAATATTATTTGATCTGCTGTATACATTTCTCCAAAACATAGCGGATCGGTTTGAACAATACGAGACATACAATGAAATTGCTGATACAGTGTATGATATCGAATAGAAGTCCTGACGTCCAATATGCAAATGCACCGGAAATCCCGCCGATTGCAAAGTAGGGGATGGTACAGAGTGCTCCGAATGTAATACCATAGATCCCGGAGAGGATACTCCAGAACCATACGGAATCATTTTTCCGGAAAAGGAGAGTGATGAGTGCCTGTATGCTCCAGACATACAGGTAGTTTATCCACCAGAGTCCAAATCCATAGATCAGACCTTCCAGAAAAACAAAGATGTAAATGATGAAGAATACTTTCTTTCGAAACACAAGTGTATACACAAGGATCAAAAGGGTGACGATCTCAATATTGGGCAGGAAACCAAGGGAAACCTGAGCAGCCAGAAGGACTGCGCTCAGGATACCGTATATTACAATTTCCCGTGTTTTCATCAATATCCTTCTTTCAATGTAAGCTCAAATGCATCTCCGTCAGAAACTGGTGTCTGATCTGCGGAAGTGTTGACCTGTTCTCCGCCTTTTGTGATACACCACCATTGTTGTTTGGAATCATCCGCTGTTTCTTCATCCACAGTTGTAATAAACAGACCATATTCTCCAGACTCACCGTCCACGAGATTCTCGCTTTCTAAAACTTCTCCAAGATATTTTGCATCTGTGTCAAATTCGAAGACATTCTCTGTCTGGTCTCCGTGGATGACGGTCACCGTAATATGTTTTTCTCCTTCACTGGCTGCAGGCTTCATGTTCTGATATAAAACCCCGGCTCCAATGCACAGCAGGATTAAGATGACAATTCCTGCAATCAGTCCGCTTTTTTTCTTCATGTTTTTATCCTTTCTGCATTCTTATTTTTCATTTGAAATCATAAAGGTACATCCTGATTTTGTCAAGGAATATACATCTTACAGAAACAAACCGGTTTTAATCCATAGAGAAAAATATGAGAATTTTACGGGAAAAATTTCCGGTTGACAGTTTTTCTGTTTTATATTAGAATACCAAACGTAACATTTTTGTAATATTTGTAATATTTACGAAATTTAGTTCATATAATTTACAAGAACTACGTAATAATATTGCAATAATCAGGAGGTTATTTATTTATGAAACAGAGAAAACGATGGATGGCAGTACTTACTGTATGGACAATAGCGTTGTTATTTGCAGCAGGTTTCACGAGTCAGGCATCCGTTTCCGGTTCCGAGATGATTCAGGAAAAAAATAGCAAATATACAACAGGGGCAGGGACGATTGCTGCTGCGATGGAGAGCATTCCGGCAGAGGCAGTAGAACTTACCAAAGCCGAGGCGCAGAAAGCGCAGGAAGCCAGAGAGCAGGCAGAAGCAGAAGCAAAACGAAAAGCGGAGGAAGAAGCTGCGAGAAAAGCGGCAGAAGAAGCTGCACGGGCACAGATCGCTGCAGAAGATCAGAAACTTCTGGCATCGATCATCTTCTGTGAGGCAGGAAATCAGCCTTATGAAGGACAGGTTGCGGTCGGAGCAGTGATCATGAACCGTGTCAGAAGTGGTGTGTATCCGAACAGTATTTCCGAAGTAATCTATCAGTCAGGGCAGTTTGGCCCGGCGATGACAGGATGGCTGGATACTGTCCGCAGCTCGGAAGGATATACGCAGACTGCTATGCAGGCAGCGGCAGATGCGATGGCGGGAGTCAATCCGATCGGAGACTGTCTGTATTTTGGAAATGGAAATTATGGAATTCAGATTGGAGATCATTTCTTCCATTAAAAATTGAATAAAGATAGAAAAGAATAAGTCGCTTTACGGAATAGACGCCCCCACGAGTTGCAACCGAGGGCACTGAAAAAGTAGATAATACTGCCTATATTTGATACAATGTGTATAT
>Reeses_p2__coassemble_3386_pt1 | contig 6853 bp, 7 predicted proteins | sample Reeses_p2__metabat2_high_PE_010 | metagenome-assembled genome bin Reeses_p2
GATTGGAAAAAGTGTTTGTAATACACTTTCAAACTCTTCTTTCGGTATCTGATATTCCGCCCCCTCTTTCATCGCATACGGAATCTCTTTTCCATAGATACTCGGATACTTTAATTCATATAGATCATAAAAATTCAGGTTTGAATAATCCTCTTCCTTCCAGTTTATGATTAGCATATTATTCAACCTATATCCGATTGGAAGTACATATTTTTGATTTAATTCTCTAAGTTGCCGATCCAACGGTTTTACACGAAATCCTTTCTCTCCCGGCGGTCCGTCAAATCCCGGAGGATGATATTCTTCGATGAAAAAATATCCTTTTTCTGTATATTTCCAGGAATGTACCTTAAATTTATGATAATAAATCATACATGGTTTGTTATCCGTCCAGCGAACTGTGCTGACAATGGCATCCATATCATCACCATCTGTATGCAGTTCATAACGAACTACACCGCCCTGTTCTATGACAGAATATATCACCACATCTGCCGATTCTCCCCTTTTTGCCTTCTCACAATATGTTTCCACCTGCTCTGAATGAACCATATCAACTTGATCTTTCATATCTACTGCGGCATATCCCTTTTGTCCCAGATAATCAATTACTTGCTTTTGAAACTCCAGACTGTCCAGCAGCTTGTTTTCTGCTACCTTTTCATATAATTCTCTCGTTCCTTCCATCAACTCTTCAAAATCATCAGCAATCTCCTTCTGCTGAATATCTTGAACAGTTTCCTCGCTCTTTTCTTCCGGAGTTGTCTTACCACACCCAGATAGAACCATCACACATATAACCAGTAGTGCAATCACTTTTCGCTTCATACACATATCCTCTCAAATATTACAATTGTAAGTTTCTATTAAATCTTACAACTGTAATAGATAAAAGTCAAGAAAACTTTATTTGATACCAAGCGAACAATTTGAAATCTAAAAAGAGATAGACGCATTCCTGTAATTCATAAATAGCGTCAATAGACAAAAAAAGAATCTCACAGTATAATTAAGGCATCTTTCCGTATAAAAAATATCTTGGATTAATGGAAGTTAAGGGAGTAATATAAACATGAAAAAATTATATAGCAGATCCTATGATGTGCGAAACACCTTACATTTATACGCCAGAGATCGCTCAAAAAGATTTTGAAAGAAAAGCAAATAATTGCAACAGAGTATGGTTTGCTATATTATTAGATGATATTGTAATTGGTGATGTATACCTTAAAAACATAGACTTACAAAAAGGTAGTGGCACCCTTTCCATTGTGCTTATTCAAAATTGCTATAAAGAAAAAGGCTATGGCACAGCGGTGGAAAGAACTGTCTTAGAGTACGGATTTAAAGAATTAGGATTATCGGTCATTTACGCTGATGTGGTTTTAAGAAATACTCGTAGCCAACATGTTCTTGAAAAAATAGGATTCGAATATTTACATGAAGATAGTTTTTTTAAATACTATAAATATACCCCAAAAGATACCAGCAATGCATTTTCTGTCAGGCCAAAGTATCCAAAGGAGTGATCCCTCTTTTGCAGCAGCGTTCCATAAATTGGTGCATTTAAGGTCTCGTCTTTTTCCAGCAAAGCAGAAAGTGGGGAACCATCTGTTCATAAAACGTCATCCAACTACCTCCATCGATTTCAATTTTTATTTCCTCTTTCTCGGTTTTGGCGCAGGCAATTCCTCATACATGGCCTTAAATAGACCTGTCAAAAATTGTTTACTATCAACCTCATCTACTAACAGCATTTCTTTTGCTCCTTCATAAGGCAATTCATAAGAAATTGTCGGCATATAGGAAATCGCTGAGCTTACAGGTTTGATCAGCAGTCTGTCGTCGTAGATACCACCAACGATCTTCCCTCTATAATAGAGAATAAACTCTCCCATCATTGCCCTGTAATTGATTTCTTCCAACTCAGACAACTGCCCTAAAATAAATTGCAAATATTCTTTACTTGATGCCATAATCCACATCTCCGTTTCTTTTTACCAACCTTCACAAAAAAACTTTATTTTAATCCATTCTGTGAAGTTCCCATTTTATATTTCACCAATGTTTCAAGCCTGTTATCTCTCCGAACACATGACTTTACAATGTTTCATATAACAAGCAATCCCATATTTTAATATTTTCTCCACTCCGTTTTCTAAAAGCGTCTCCTCATACTTCGTTTCCTCTACTTGTTTCAGGGCTTTTTCGCAGGCATTCAGAAGATTACCGTCTCCGGCATACTTGATTTCAATGATGATCCCCATTTCACTGTCCTCTGTTTCTATCATAATATCACTGTACCCGTCCCCGGTTTCCCTGTTTGAAAATACTCCCCAGTCTTCTTTGGCACCTAAAATGCCGAGCAAAATTCCATGGTAGAAATTCTCTTTTAATGATTTCTTCACAAATGTATCTTGAATACTGATTGTCTTTTTCAAGTACCCTTCAAAAAGACGTTCTACTTTTTCTGTATCTCCGTCTTTTGCAACACCTTCCTTAAAATATTCCATGATCTGCGTTTTAAAAATATCCCGTACTTCCAGATTCGGAATTGCAAGTTTGTAATGACTGGCATCCAGTCGCTACCTTTGTGTTAGATATCCGGTCATAAACAAAAGACTCCAGATATTTTCCACAGACTGATACATTTCCTGATAAGTAAGTTCCTGACGAATCTCTTTGACAATTTCTTCTCCCGCCAGCAAACGTTCAATCTCGCGCTTTGTTGTAATATTTCCTGACATTTGAATGATTTTCTTGACTGCCTCATTACTACTGGTATGAACCCAATAATTTTCAGGAAAAGCCGCAGCATTCTCTTTTATTTTATCACAATGATTCAATACATCCCATGGACAATAGACATCTGTACTACCAAACCGATATCCATCATACCAGTTTCTCATTTCTTCATAATGATCTTCCCGATCATAATATCGCAGCATTTCTTTGACATCCTCATTCGTAAATCCAAAATACTCATCAAAACGCTCATCTGTAATCGACAACACTTTCAAGTTGTTCAATCCCGTAAAGATACTTTCCTTCGAAATTCGCATACACCCGGTCATTACTGCAAATTTCAGGCTGTTATTGGTCTTCAACGTCTGTTCCAGTAAATTACGGATAAGAAAAACCATCTTGTCATAATATCCGTTTTCAAACGCTTTCGCCAATGGAACATCATATTCATCGATCAAAAGGATTACTTTTGTTTCATAGTGTTTCTCCAAAAGTTCTGACAAATTTTTTAAGCTCCAAAAAAGCGTAGCCTCACTCATATTTTCATCAAGAATCGCTCGATATTCTTTCTTCTCGTCCTCGTCCAGTTTATCACTCATTTTAAGGAATCCTGCCTTTTCCACTGCTCCCTTTATGGTCTTGACAGTTAACTCAAATGCAGCCTCATAAGAAGCAGCATTGATGCCTTTTAGTGAGATGGAAATAACTGGATGCTTTCCCATATATTCTTCACATAACTTTTTATCTTTCGAAATCTTCAATCCATCAAAAATGCTCTTGTCGCCCTCTACAGAAAAAAGTGTTCCAGCATACTCATATTCAGAGATTTACCAAAACGTCTTGGTCTGGTAAATAAATTTACCATTCCCCAGTTGCGGAGCAGTTCAGAGATCAATCCTGTCTTGTCTACATAATAAAAATCATCTTTGATGATCTGTTCAAAATTTTCTATTCCTATCGGGAGTTTTCTTTTCTCTCTGCACATTCTCTTCCTACCTCCTGACAACTATATTATAACAAATGTTTGCCGAAAATCCTATACTTCAGTCTGTACAATTCGGGTAAATTGTTTCTTGCTATTTTCATAATTCAAAATTCCACAACTCTTCATATGGATTTGTTTTTGCAAAACCGATCCGCACGACCCGGCTGCTGAACACTCCAAACTGCTCCTGCAATACCTGAAACGCTGCAAGCATCTCTTCTTTAGAAAGTTTCTTTCCGATCGTTGCGTGGGGAACCCATTGCATCGGACGATAACATTTGTGTACCCTGGCATCCGCTATTCTCAATAACTCCTTATAAACTTTCTCTGACAGTTCTTGCAGGTAAGTATTTAAAACCGGTGAAAGATACAGCACATTCGGGAAAAACGCTCCCACTGAACACCAGATTATCTCCCCGCTTTGAAACATATCTCTCGTTTCTTCAAACAGTGAGATTACCTGATTTTCCATCCTTTTCATATAAAAAGTGTCCGCTCCCACACAGGTCATTCGGACACTTTAATTTTTTCTTCTATATCGTTTAGTACAGCTTCGCTCCGACTTTCTTCGGCTCATACCCCGCTTCTTTTAACGCACTCAAGATCTTCTGCTTATGCTCGGTTCCGAATGCCTCCATCGTGATACGCAGTTCCACAGCCGCATTCCGATTGGTGCTGACAAACTGATTATGTTCCAGTTTGATGACATTTCCTTTTTCGTTTGCAATGATCGATGCCACTCTGACCAGTTCGCCCGGCTTGTCCGGAAGAAGCACTGCAACCGAGAAAATACGGTCTCTCTGGATCAATCCATGCTGTACGATAGAAGACATGGTGATCACATCCATATTTCCGCCGCTTAACACGCAAACCGCTTTTTTGCCTTTCAAATCCAGCTGTTTTAATGCTGCCACAGAAAGGAGTCCTGAATTTTCTACAATCATCTTATGGTTCTCCACCATATCCAGAAATGCTCCGACTAATTCATCGTCATCCACCAGAAGAATCTGATCTACATATTTCTGCACATATGGCAGATTCTGTTTTCCGACCGCTTTTACCGCAGTACCGTCCGCAATCGTGTTGGCACTTGGAAGTTCCACCACTTCTCCGGCCTTTAACGCCGCAGTCATGCTCGCCGCTTCTCTCGGCTCCACACCGATCACCTGAATCTTTGGATTGAGCATCTTGGCAAGTGTCGCCACTCCTGTGATCAGTCCGCCGCCGCCGATCGGAACCAGAATATAGTCCACCGTCGGGAGCTCCTGAATGATCTCCATGGCGATTGATCCCTGTCCGGTTGCCACATCCAGGTCATCAAAAGGATGGACAAACGTATAGCCGTGTTCTTCCGCAAGCTTATATGCATACGCACATGCATCATCGTATACATCTCCATGAAGAATCACTTCTGCACCGTAGCTCTTTGTACGGTTCACTTTAATCAGAGGAGTTCCTGTCGGCATTACGATCGTTGCTTTGCATCCATAGCGTTTTGCCGCATATGCCACACCCTGCGCATGATTTCCTGCAGATGCTGTGATCAGCCCTTTATTTCTGTCTTCTTCTGACAACGTGCTGATCTTGTAGTAGGCTCCGCGCAGCTTATACGCTCCCGTATGCTGCATATTTTCCGGCTTCAGATAAATTCTGGCCCCTGTCTGAGCACTCAGATATTCGCTGTACACCAGCTTTGTCGGAGTCGTCACCTGTTTTACTACTTCACTTGCTTCTTCAAATTTCTCCAAAGTCAACATCTTCCATCCCTCTTTCTGTCGTTTTGACATATTTTTATTCTTCTGTTTCTTCCGTCTTGGAATCACTGTAAAACAACGCATTGACAAATTCATCTGCATCAAACTTCTGCAGATCATCAATAGATTCTCCAACCCCGATATATTTGACCGGAATTCCAAGTTCTGACTGGATCGCCACTGCGATTCCGCCTTTGGCTGTTCCATCCATCTTCGTCAGGATCACCCCTGTGATATCTGCAACCTCATTGAACTCTCTTGCCTGAGCCAGTGCATTCTGTCCGGTGGTCGCATCCAAAACAACCAGCGTCTCTCTGTACGCTTCCGGATATTCCCGGTCAATCACGCGGTTGATCTTTTTTAGTTCTTCCATCAAGTTCTTTTTATTGTGAAGGCGTCCTGCTGTATCGCACAATAAAATATCCGCTTTTCTTGCGCGCGCCGCTGCCACTGCATCAAATACAACAGAAGCCGGATCTGCACCTTCCTGGCCGCCGATCATCTCTACTTCTGCACGGTTGGCCCATTCTTTTAACTGCTCTCCAGCAGCTGCACGAAATGTATCTGCAGCTGCCAGAATGACTCTTTTATGCTGCTCTCTGAATTTCCCTGCCAGTTTTCCAATAGTGGTCGTCTTTCCCACTCCGTTGACTCCGATCACAAATACAACAGACTGTCTCTCCTCAAATTCGTAAGCAGTCTCTCCCACATCCATCTGCTCTTTGATGCTGTCGATCAGAAGCTGTCTGCAGGCAGCCGGTTCTTTGATATGCTGCTCTTTCACTTTCCGGCGCAGATCCTCTATGATCTCCGTCGTAGTATGCACTCCCAGATCTCCCATGATCAGAGTCTCTTCCAGCTCCTCATAAAAGTCCTCATCAATTTTGGAAAATCCGTGAAAAATACTGTCCATTCCGGATACGATATTATCTCTTGTCTTTGTCAGACCTGAGACAAGTCTTCTAAAAAACCCTTTCTTCTCTTCCATATGCTCTCCTTCCTTTTTTCTGACATCAGGTCAGATCTTCCTCCAGCAGATCTACAGATACCAGTGTGGAAATTCCTTTTTCCTGCATGGTGATTCCATAGAGCCTGTCTGCTGCCGTCATCGTTCCTCTTCTGTGAGTGATGACGATAAATTGAGTATGTTTTGTCAGCTTGTGCAGATACTGCGCAAACCGGTCTACATTACTGTCATCCAGTGCCGCCTCGATCTCATCCAGAAGACAGAACGGAGACGGTTTCAGATTCTGGATCGCAAATAACAGCGAAATGGCTGTCAATGCTTTTTCTCCACCGGAAAGCTGCATCATATTCTGCAGTTTTTTTCCAGGCGGCTGCGCAATGATCCGAATTCCTGCCTCCAGGA
>Reeses_p2__coassemble_3875_pt1 | contig 5921 bp, 5 predicted proteins | sample Reeses_p2__metabat2_high_PE_010 | metagenome-assembled genome bin Reeses_p2
CTTGAGTCTGAAAGACAAAGAGGAGTGCTATACATTCTTTGAAGATATTTGTACCATCAATGAATTGCTCTCACTTTCCCAGAGATTTGAAGTGGCAAAGATGTTAAGAGAGCAGAAGACATATCTGGAGATTGCAGAGAAGACAGGCGCATCCACAGCAACGATCAGTCGTGTGAACCGGTCATTGAATTATGGAAATGACGGATACGATATGGTGTTTGAGCGGATGGAAAAATAAAAGATGTGAAGAAATAAAAATGCCCGGCCAGTATAGCCGGGTATTTTTATTTCTTATGGGAAGAATCTTCGCTGGAAAACGTATCGATCAGTTTTTCAATCATCATTTTTTTTACGTATACGTCAAAACTCAGGCTGCAGATAAATGCCAGAATCTGAAAAGTATCTTTGCTGGTATCGGGAATCTCGGAAAATGTCTCTCCGGCAGTCTCCCAGGCAGAAGCGATATTTTCTTTGAGCGGTTCAAGCTGGCCTTTGCACATGGTGCAGATCTGCTGGTACATATCGGCAAGGCTGTAAGCATCCTTGTCAGAATCCTGACCAAAGCCGGCATCTGTCATCGGCTTTAACAGTGTCTCGATATCCTTGATGGAAAGAATACTTTTAAAATAGTAAATAAAAATCAGAAGGAGCAGATGATCCTTGGAATATTTCTTTTTAACAGGCGGCGGAAGCAGATTGTTCTTCGCGTAATTGTTGATCATGGTCTTGGTCAGAATCTTGTCATCTGCGTAGCGCTTGGTTGAAGAAAGCTGAGTATCCATAAATGTGGTCACCTGATCCATATATAAGTCGATATTCGGAATATCCTCGGGATGAATGTAGTCGATCCGGGACAGACTTTCCAGTATGCTGTTTAAAATATCATTTGTATCAATTGTCATATAATCACCTCGATGTACTTATTATATAGTAATGAAAACCAGATAGTCAAGCAGTATTTATTATTGATATATGATCATAACGAGAGTAAACTAAAAGAAAAACGGGAGGATTTCAGATGTTGAAAGCAGAACTCAGTCGATTTAAGGTAAAAGAAGGAAAATCCGGGAAAGTAGATGAATGGATGGCCTTTCTGAATGAACATATGGAAGATACACTTCTTACCTTAGAGAATGAAAAAATGTTTGTAGAATCGATTCACCGGGAAGTGGTCAACGGAACAGAATTTCTGTATTGGTACTCTGTACAGGGAGAAGGTGGTACAGAGGTGTACGATTCAGAAAGCTATATCGATATCAGGCATCTGGAATATTGGGACGAATGTATCGATGATAGTTATAAAGATAACGATATCCCGGCAGAAGTAGTGATGATTCCTCATAAGATCAGAGATGTTATGAAGTGAATACAGTCATTAAAATCTCCGCTGTTTTGTAAGGAAATGGCGGAGATTTTTTATCTGTTTCCATAATATAGTTGACTTGAACGAAACTATGTTCGATAATAGAGTCATGACAATTAAAGGAGATCAATTATGAGCATTTATGATACACTGAATGAACAGCAGAGGGAGGCGGTCTACTGCACAGATGGTCCGCTTTTGATCCTTGCGGGAGCGGGATCGGGAAAGACGAGAGTGCTGACGCACAGGATTGCATATTTAATAGAAGAAAAGGGTGTGAATCCATGGAATATCCTGGCGATCACGTTTACGAACAAGGCGGCCGGGGAGATGCGGGAGCGTGTGGATAATCTGGTAGGATTTGGATCAGAGAGTATCTGGGTGAGCACGTTTCATTCGACTTGTGTACGGATTTTGAGAAGACATATTGACCGCCTTGGGTATGATACGAATTTTACAATCTACGATACGGATGATCAGAAGACATTGATGAAAGATGTCTGTAAACAGGTGCAGATCGATACGAAGGTATATAAGGAGAGAAATCTTTTAGCGGCGATTTCGGCAGCTAAAAATGAGATGATTTCCGCGCAGGAGTATGCATTGAATGCGCAGGGAGATTTTGGAAAAGAGAAGATCGCTAAGGTATATCAGGAGTATGAAAAGCAGATGCATGCCAATAATGCACTGGATTTTGATGACCTGCTCGTGAAGACTGTGCAGTTGTTTGAGACTCAGCCGGATGTGTTGGAGAATTACCAGGAGCGGTTTCGTTATATTATGGTGGATGAGTATCAGGATACAAATACCGTACAGTTTCAGCTGGTGAGTCTGCTGGCGGGCAAATACAGAAATCTCTGTGTGGTCGGTGATGATGATCAGTCCATTTATAAATTTCGGGGAGCGAATATTAAAAATATTTTGAATTTTGAACAGGAATTTCCCGATGCGACAGTCATCAAACTGGAGCAGAATTATCGTTCTACAGGCAATATCCTGGATGCTGCGAATGCAGTGATCAGCAACAATGTGGGCAGAAAGGACAAGCAGCTTTGGACAGACAACGGCGAAGGAGAGAAGATTAAGTTCTGCCAGTTTGATACCGGATATGATGAAGCAGAATATATTGCAGATGACATTGAAAGGGAAGTAAGAAACGGGGCATCTTACAATGATCATGCGATTTTATACCGGACTAACGCGCAGTCCCGCCTGTTTGAGGAACGGTTTGTGGCACAGAATATTCCATATAAGATTGTCGGCGGTGTGAATTTCTATGCGAGAAGAGAAATCAAGGATGTGCTTGCATATCTGAAGACCATCGACAATGGAAAAGATGATCTGGCAGTCAGAAGGATCATCAATGTACCGAAGCGAGGCATTGGCCTGACTACGATCAATCGAATTCAGGAGTCAGCGGCGTCCAGAGGAATCGGATTCTATGATGCTCTTTTAGGGCTGGATCTGATACCGGGGGTGGCAAGAGGTGCTGCAAAGCTGGAAGGATTTGTGGCATTGATCGAGTACTTTAAGGGAGTGGCAGAAACTTTAAGTCTGTCGGATCTTTTGCAGGAAGTGATCGATAAGACTGGATACATAGAGAGTCTGGAAGCAGAAGGAAAAGAAGAGGCAGAGACGAGAATTGAAAATATCGACGAGCTTCGAAGCAAGGTTGCGGTTTATGAAGAGTCCCGTCTGGATCAGGACGAAAAACCGACGCTTAGCGGATTTTTGGAGGAAGTCGCATTGGTGGCAGACATTGATAGTCTGGATGAGGAACAGGATTATGTAGTTTTAATGACACTGCACAGTGCAAAAGGTCTGGAATTTCCACATGTGTATCTGGCAGGAATGGAAGACGGACTGTTTCCAAGTTATATGACAGTTACATCAGATGACAGGGAGGATATGGAAGAAGAGCGGCGTCTCTGTTATGTGGGAATTACAAGAGCCGAGCAGAAACTGACCATGACCAGCGCTATGCGGCGGATGGTGCGGGGAGAGACACAGTACAATAAAGTATCCCGGTTTATGAAAGAAATTCCATTGGAACTGCTTGACAATGGCAACCGTTCTTCGAAAATGTTTGAAGAAAGACAGGAGATTCCGAAACAGACTGCGTATACGCAGGCAAAACAGACTTTTAAGGCAAAGGCATTTTCTGCGGCTGCGCCAAAACAGTTTGCAGTCAGCAAAGAAAAGGGGCTGGATTATGGTGTGGGTGACCGTGTCCGGCACATGAAATTTGGAGAAGGAATCGTGACACAGATTACGGAAGGCGGCAGAGATTTTGAGGTGACGGTAGAGTTTGACACCGTCGGAGTGAAAAAAATGTTTGCCGGATTTGCCCGTTTGATAAAATTATAGAAATTATGTGAATTTGGCATAAATCAGTAGTAATCTGAAAATGATAGTGTTATAATAATGAAAAGCAAACCTGTACGGCGGCAAGGAGAAAGGACGTGAATATATGAGTAAAGTTGAGGAATTGATCGCAGAGTCAAAACTGAATGAATTACTGAAAAAGAAAGATGATGAAAAAGTGAAAAAGACAGTCATCTGGGTATTGGCGATTGTAGGTGCTGTTGCAGCAGTGGCAGCGATCGCATATGCGGTATATTGCTTCTTTACACCGGATTATCTGGAAGATTTCGAAGAAGATTTTGATGATGATTTCGATGATTATTTCAGTGAGGAAGATCAGGTTTAATCAGAACGAAAAGAGAACAGAAGACAGGATGTGGTCGGAATACACTGCACCCTGTCTCTTTTTTCGTCAGGAAGTATTGCAAAAACAAAGAAAAGATAAGGATAAAAGAGAATGAAAAAAGGACAAGTATTAGAAGGAACGATAGAAAAAGTGGAATTTCCCAATAAAGGAGTTGTCACAGTTGCAGAAGAAGGTAAATCTGTGATCGTAAAGAACGGGATTCCGGGACAGAAGGTAAAATTTTGTGTGAATAAGTTTAAGCGAGGAAATGCAGAGGGGCGCCTGTTGGAAGTGCTGGAGAAATCTCCGCTGGAAACAAGAAAACCGGTGTGCAGCATTTTCCCGGCATGCGGAGGGTGTATGTACCAGACTATGTCTTATGAAGCACAGATGGAAATGAAGGCAGAACAGGTGAAAAACATTCTGGATGAAGCCGTGGATGGTGAATATCTTTTTGAAGGAGTGAAGGCAAGTCCGAAAGAATTTGCATACCGCAATAAGATGGAGTTCTCGTTCGGCGACGAGTATAAGGACGGGCCGCTGACATTGGGACTGCATAAAAAAGGTAGCACGTATGATGTGCTGACAGCGTCAGACTGCAAGCTGGTACATGATGACATGACAAAAATCTTAAATTGTGTGCTGGAATATTTTAAGCAGCGAAATGTCAGCTATTATAAGAAAATGCAGCATACAGGCTATCTGCGTCATTTGCTGCTTCGAAGAGGTGACCGCACAGGAGAAATCCTGGTCAATCTGGTTACAACGACACAGGAAGAACACGATATGTCTCCATTAAAAGAAGCACTCCTTAATTTGGAACTGGAAGGGAAAATCGTGGGATTTCTGCATATTTTAAATGATTCTCTTTCTGATGTGGTTCAGAGTGATGAGACCAGAATCATTTACGGGCAGGACTATTTTTATGAGAAGCTGTTGAATCTGGAATTCAAGATCACGCCGTTTTCTTTCTTCCAACCAAATTCAAGAGGGGCGGAAGTGCTTTACAGTACAGTTCGTGATTATATCGGAGATATCAACGATATGACAGTGTTCGATTTGTTCAGCGGAACTGGGACGATCGCGCAGGTGCTGGCGCCGGTGGCAAAACAGGTGATCGGTGTGGAGATTATCGAGGAAGCTGTGGAGGCAGCCAAAGAAAATGCTGCACACAACGGACTTTCCAACTGTAAATTCATTGCCGGGGATGTATTTAAAGTGCTGGATGAGATTGAGGAAAAACCGGATGTGATCGTCCTGGATCCGCCAAGAGACGGGATTCATCCAAAGGCTCTGCCGAAAATCCTGGATTACGGAGTGGACAAGATTGTGTACATTTCCTGTAAAGTGACCAGTCTGGCACGGGATCTGGAAATGATACAGGCAAGAGGATATGAGGTTGTGAAGAGTGTGGCGGTGGATCAGTTTTGTCAGACGGTGCATGTGGAGACGATATGTTTATTGTCCAAACTCAACACAAAACAGCACATTGAGGTTGAGGTGAAAATGGATGAGTTGGATATTACAGCTGCGGAGAGCAAAGCCACCTATGAGGAAATCAAGACGTATGTGCTGGAACATACAGGTCTGAAAGTCAGCCACCTCTACATCGCCCAAGTCAAACAGAAATATGGCATTATCGAGCGGGAAAACTACAACAAGCCAAAATCCGAAAATGCCAGACAGCCGAAATGTACACCGGAAAAGGAAGCGGCTATTATAGATGCTTTGAGATATTTTCAGATGATTTAAAAGGGAGTGATAATATGCCAAGAACAGGAATTACTGCTTATGATTTACTAATCTCTTGTCCCGGGGATGTCCTTCAATATGCTGAGATTGTGAAAG
>Reeses_p2__coassemble_5261_pt1 | contig 4253 bp, 4 predicted proteins | sample Reeses_p2__metabat2_high_PE_010 | metagenome-assembled genome bin Reeses_p2
GCCGGATGTTACTGCTCCCGGATACAGCCTGTAATCAAAATAAATATCATCCTCTCCGATCCGCTCTGTAAAATGATAGTTTTCATAAGTACCTTCCAGCAATACTGTCAATTCATAATCATGGGACGCAACCATCACAAGACAATTCTGCCTCTGCATATAATCCAGAATCGCTTTGGATGCCGCAATTCGCTCTTTCGTGTTGGTTCCTTTCAGGATCTCATCAATAATGCAGATCGTCAGCCTCTCTTCTGAAAAGCGCTCCAGCATTCTTCTTAGATATTTCATTTCTTTCAGAAAATAACTCTCCCCCTTCATGATGTCATCCCTCACTGCCATGGAAGTCATAATCTGTCCCGGATGCATCTGAAACCGCTTTGCCGTGCAGGTACAGATTGTCTGGGCAAGAATGAGATTGATTGCCACTGCTTTGATCCATGTCGATTTTCCGGATGCATTACTGCCTGTGATAATACAGTTTCGACTCCAGTCCATGGAATTACTCACCGGTTCTTCGATCAGAGGATGATACATCTCTTCCATGTGTACAGATCTTTCAGAATGAAACTCCGGCTCAGTATAAAACGGAAGACTTTTCCGAAAAGATGCAATACTGATTGCCGCATCCAGGCGCCCGATCTCTTCAAACAGCTGCAGATAACTCTCTCGTTTGTTCTCCAGCCATTTCACACTCTTTTCATAGGATATGAGCTGCCAGAGTGTAATCCCGAACAGGTAATCCAGAAACACCCCCTGATCGCTGGAATAGCTGTTTCGCCTCATAGCAGACATCTTTCCAATCAGCTTATCCAGTTTTCCCAGTTCTTTTAACTTCTCTTCCAGTTCTTTCTGTACAGGGCCGGCACATTTTTCTTTTGTAAGCCGCTTTCCGGTATCAATCACAAGTACGATCAATTCCATCATGCTCATCTGCTGCTCATATTTCATCCGCGTCATAATATAAACCGCAATATTGACAATTGCCGTCACGCCTGCCAGCGGCAGGATCTGAATATTCCACAGTCCGCCCACAATACTTCCCAGAAGAAGGATCTGAAGCAGGCGATAAAAGAACACAGAGCCCACGTGACTTGCCTGAAGTGTATCCACGTACTCCGGAAGATAATACAGCCCTTCTCTTTTCCCAAGGGAAATCAGGATTGCTTCTGCTTTTTTACGCGGTTCCGCCTGCTCCTCATAGTACTTCAGCAATTCTTTCCACTGCGCCTGCCCGTTATCTGTACAGTGCAGCATGTTGTAAAGTACAGCCTCTCCTGCTGCACTGTCACACTGATCAATCCGCTGAAATACCTGATCCATAGAAAGATCCGACCAGGTTACCTGATCCACATCTTCCCTTACCTGGTGTTTATGATAGACACTGATCCTCTCGATCGGAAGTACTTCCTCCATATCAGGTATCTCTCCAAACCGCCTCTGAATCTTCATTTTTTGAATCCGTTTCACCTTGATCTGCTGGGAAATCTGGATAAACAGCACTACAACCGCCAAAATAATCAACATTGTAATCGCAAGAACGAGATCCTCATTCATTCCTCTCACCTCATTTGTATTATTGTATTAATACATGATAATTCATTTTTTCTGCTCTGTCAATAATTCTGTAATTTTTCGAAATGGAACCGGATGTTCCGGATATGGGTTTAACTGCTTTTCATACCAGCTGACATCCCGCCATTTGCCGTTTTTATAGCCTGTATTTTTCAAAACTCCCATCAGGGTAAATCCCATCGCTTCATGCAGCTTTTCACTTTTTTCATTGGGACGGGTGATCAAACTGTATGCATTGCAGATTCCCTGCTCTGTAAGAATCCGAAGCAACTCTTCATACAATCTTCTCCCGATCCCTCTGGAAACAACATCCGGATGCAGATACACGGTCCGTTCCAAATGGCGGTGCGCATAGGCATATCCAAGGATATTTCCCGCATCTTCATAAATGAGATATGGGTATTCTTCCAGGACAGTTCGAATCCTCTTCCGGAATTCAGCCTCTGTCGGTAATTCATACTCAAATGTGATTTCTGTATCAATATAATATGCATAAATCGCAAGCAATGCCTGTGCATCCTCTTCTGTTGCAAAACGTATCATCTTATGTACCTTCTTTCTACTATTTATTCCTGTCTAAAGCAGTTAAAAACTTTGTTCATTATAGCACAGATACCAAATGCTTTCCAACGTCTCTTTTTCTTCCTCCCAAGCAGAATCTATGCTATACTGTACTTGAAATCTTTTTTGATTTTCTGAAGATTTTAAATGAAAGAAGAGGAATCTAATATTATGAAAGCAATAATACTTGACGTAGACGGAACACTCTGGGACACAACCGGTGTTGTAGCCGAAGCATGGATGCAGGCTGCCAGTGAGCTGATGATCCCTCCGGATACTCCCATTACCGCGGACCGTCTGAAACAGGAATTCGGAAAGCCGATGGATGAGATCGCCGCAAACCTCTTTCCGACTCTGTCAGAATCTCAGCGCGCTCTTGTGATGGAGTCCTGCTGTGAATACGAAGAATTTTATCTGGAAAATGCCAGAGAACCGCTTCTGTTCGACGGCGTGAAAGAGACGATCTTAACACTGTCACAGAATTATGCTGTCTGCATTGTCTCCAACTGTCAGAAAGGATATATTGAACTCTTTCTGAAAAAGACCGGACTGGAGAACGCCATCACCGACTTCGAATGTTTCGGAAATACCGGACTTTCCAAAGGCGAAAACATTCGTCTTCTGATGGAACGCGCTCAGATCACAGATGCTGTTTATGTGGGGGATACGAAGGGGGATGCCGATGCCTGCACCTTTGCCGGAATTCCGTTTATTTTTGCAGAATACGGATTCGGTTCTCCCACTCATTATGCTCACAAAATCACGCGTTTTCCAGAATTACTGGAATATCCCTTTTAAAAAAGTATCGGAGCACTGTCCGCTCCGATACTTTTCTTCTAGTCCTGATAATCCAGACATGCACGCTCTGTCACAAACGGACGCACATATGTATCCGCTACTTTGACATGCTCCGGATGTGCAGAATACGCTTTGATATCTTCCGCTTTTTCAAACGTTGTCACAAGCGCCATATCATGAGTACTTGACGCAAATGGTTCACTTACAAACGATACACTTAAAAGTCCCGGTACCTTTCCAATCAGACTGCTCAGATTCGCTTCCATATCTTTTTTGAGGTCTGCTTTTCTCTCCTCTTCGATTTCCGGTTTGAACTTCCACATTACAATATGATGTACCATACTGTCGCCTCCTTTCCCTTTTGGGCAATTCTCTTACATCGTAAAGCTGACCAGATTCATATCCTCGTCATACGCAAGACTGTAATTGACATTGCCTTCTTCATATTTTACCACAATAATGACTCCGCCGTACTTTTTATTATCTTTTATCTGCCCTAAATACGTACATTTTCCAAACTCTTTGAATTCTCCCTGTTTCTCCAGGATTTTCAAATAGGAATCGTACGATTCTTCTGTCAGACTGCTCTGCAGATCCTTGGCAAACCTGCTTTTCCAGCTCTCATAATCTTTAGACTGCGCGATCTCAATATCTTCCATTGCCTGCTCTTTTACCGTCTCCTTGTCAAACCCTTCCGGCAGTTCTTTCAGGATCTCTCCTTGTTCATTTCCTCCGCTTCCCAAAGAACTGCATCCCATCAGACTTCCTACTGCCATCACGAAAACGCCGAATCCCACTGCCAGTTTTTTCATATTCTTTTTCATTGTCTTGTTCCCCTTTCTTCTTTCCACTTTCGTTTTGTAAAAATCAAAGCTATCATCGCAGCCACGACCCCCAAAATCAGAACACCCCAAATCAGGATTGTATTCTGAAATGCAATTGAAAAGTTGTATAATCCATGCAGAACTACTGCGATCAGCCAATAAAACAATTTTTTGTGTCTCCGGATTCCTTCCATGATGACCAGTGTCAACAAAATGTGAAAGGCCATCGCACAAAAACGCTCTGCTCCGGAAAGCAACACTGCCACACTTATACTGGTATCTTCATTCAGAACATTCGGCAAGACTCCAATCACACCGATCCACACCGCTTCGATCCCGCCGTGCCCAAGTCCAAATGCCACTGCATCCATCCAGCTGGTTTTTCCTTTCCTCAAAACGCCAAGTCCCACAACTCTTCCTGTCTCCTCAAACACACCTGCTGAGAATGCCGTAATCGCCATATATATAAAATAATGACTGTATGGCAGTATCATAAAC
>Reeses_p2__coassemble_6100_pt1 | contig 3657 bp, 2 predicted proteins | sample Reeses_p2__metabat2_high_PE_010 | metagenome-assembled genome bin Reeses_p2
GGCTACAACAGCAGTAGAAGAAGCTACAAAAGGTCTGACAGAAAAACCAGCGGTACCGGAAGTGAACAAAGATGCACTGAAAGCAGCGATTGAAAAGGCAGAAGATGTCTTGGAAAATCTGGAGGAGGATGCATATACACCAGAATCTGTAGAGGCGCTCAAAGGTGCGCTGGAAACAGCAAAAGGAGTATTTGATAATACAGATGCAGTTCAGGCAGAAGTAGATCAGGCAGCAGAAGCAATCGAAACAGCAATTTCAGGTCTGACTGTAAAACCGGCGCCAGAAGCAGACAAAACTGCTTTGAAAGCAGCACTGGCAGAGGCAGCACAGAAACTGGAAAATGCAGAGAGCTTTACAGAAGAATCCGTAAACGCATTGAAAGAAGCAATGGATCTTGCGCAGAGCGTACTGGATAATCCAGAGGCAAACCAGGCAGAAGCGGATGCAGCAACAACAGCTGTGCGGACAGCAATTGAAAATCTGCAGGAAAAACCACCGGTACAGAAAGAATTTACGATCACAGCAGTTGCACATGGCGGTGGAACCATTGATCCAAGCGGTGCAGTGAAAGTAGAAGAAGGAAAAGATCAGGTATTTACAATCCAACCATATGAAGGATTTGAAGTAAAAGAAGTATTTGTAAATGGAGAATCCGTTGGAGCTGTTACAGAGTACAAATTTGAGGCAGTTCGTACAGATGCAAGCATTGAAGTATTCTTCGCAAAGCAGTACAGGCTGACAAGACAAAACTCAACGAGTCCATTGCAGCAGCAGAAGAACTTCTGAAACATGCAGAGGACTATGTTCCGGAAGATGTTCAGAATCTGATGGAAGTACTGGATGCAGCGAAAGCAGTAGCAGCAGATCCGGCAGTGACACAGGAAACAGTGGATGCGGCACAGAATGCACTGGATGCAGCAATGAATATTGCGCCGATCCAGAAAGAGTTTGCAATTATGGCAGCAGCAGGAGAGGGCGGAAGCATCACTCCATGCGGTACTGTAAAGGTAGAACGCGGCATGAGCCAGACATTTGCGATCCAGCCAAAAGAAGGATATGTGATCAGTGATGTTCTTGTAAATGGACAGTCTGTTGGTGCAGTGGCAGAGTATACATTCTGTGATGTGAATGCAGATGCCAATATTACGGCGCTCTTCCAGAAAGCAGCTGTTTCTACAGATAAATCACAGCTTACAGCTGTCATAAAAGAAGCAGAGGAACGTCTGGAACAGGCAGATAAGTACACAGAAGAGACTGTAAAAGCACTTCAGAAAGAGGTGGAGGCAGCGCAGTTTATTCTTGCAGACAAAGAGGCGTCTCAGGCAGACATTGATGCAGCAGTACAGAAAGTAAGAACTGCCATCGATGCACTGGAGGAAAAAGCACAGACTGAGAAACCGGAAAATCCAGACAACAATAAACCGGACAACAAACCAGACAACAAGCCGGGAAATGGAAACAATGGCGGACAAAACAACAATGGAAACAATAATCAGTCTTCCACACAGAAACCGTCAGCAGGAACTCCAAACAAAGCAGTGAAGACGGGAGATGCAACTCCGATCGCCGGAGCAGTATCCGGACTTCTTGCAGGAGGAGCAGCGCTTCTGGCATTCCTGAAAAGACGCAGATAAATAACAAACAAAAAATTCTTCCTAAATAAAATAGCAGTGCTCCGTGCCGGAAGGTATGGGGCACTGTTTTGTGATTCAGGAAATTTGTTTGTTTTTTGGAAATTTTTGAATGAAATATTTGTTGGCAGAACAGTTCTTGTTATTGTTCACACTATTCCCCGCCTATCCATGCGCGATCGTCGTGCCTGCGCACTCCAGTTCTGGGCAGATTTACAGAAAATTTTTAGTATGCTACAATAAAAATTAACAGCTAGAAAAACAAGAAAGATACTTGGGAGGAACTGACATGGAAAAGTGGTTTGTGTCCATGAAGAAAGCGGATTTTACGCAGATTGCGGAAAAATATCATATTTCCCCGATCATCGCGCGCCTGATCCGAAATAGGGATATTTTAGGCGATCAGAATATTGACTATTATTTAAATGGAACGATTGCAGATCTGCACGATGGGATGCTGATGAAAAATATGGATACGGCAGTGGAGATTCTGGAGGAAAAAATCCGGGAAGGCGAAAAGATCCGTGTGATCGGAGATTATGATATCGACGGAGTCAATGCGACGTATATTTTGAAAACAGGATTAGAAAGTCTGGGAGCTTTGGTGGATACGGATATTCCGGATCGGATGAAGGATGGATACGGCCTCAATCAGATGCTCATTGACAGGGCATTGGAGGACGGTGTAGATACGATCATTACCTGTGACAATGGGATCGCAGCCGCTTCAGAGATTGCTTACGGGAAAGCGCAGGGGATGACGATCATTGTGACAGATCACCATGAAGTACCTTATCTGGAAGCAGGAGGAGAGAAAGAATATCTGATTCCCGGTGCAGATGCAGTGGTCAACCCGCATTTACCGGGAGATCCTTATCCGTTTAAAGGTCTGTGCGGTGCTGCAGTTGCGTATAAAGTGGTGGAAGCATTATATAATGTCATGGGACAGGATGCAGATGATGTAGATTTTCTGATGGAAAATGTGGCGATTGCGACCGTGGGGGATGTAATGGATCTGGTGGATGAGAACCGGATTTTTGTAAAACAGGGACTTGAAATGCTGAAACGCACTCAAAACGAAGGACTCAAAGCGCTGATGGAATGTACCCAGGTACCGACAGAGCGACTTTCGGCTTATCACATCGGATTTGTCATCGGACCATGTATCAATGCGAGCGGGCGGCTGGATACGGCAAAGCGGGCATTGGAGCTCCTTGAGGTGAAGAACAGAAGAGAAGCTGTCATGATGGCAGAAGATTTAAAAGCATTGAATGACAGCCGTAAGGAAATGACAGAAAAAGGGGTAGAGCAGGCAGTTGAACAGATCGAGACAACGGATTTGAAAGAGGATCGAGTGCTGGTTGTGTATCTGCCGGACTGTCATGAGAGTATTGCGGGAATCATTGCCGGAAGACTGAAAGAAAAATATTATAAGCCGGTGTTTGTTCTGACGCAGGGAGAACATGGCGTCAAAGGGTCCGGGCGTTCTATTGAAAGCTACCATATGTTTGAGGAAATGTGCAAATGCAGGGCGTTATTCACAAAATTCGGAGGCCATAAGCTGGCGGCAGGGCTATCTCTGGAAGAGGAGAATGTGGAACGTTTCCGCAGAACGATCAATGAACTCTGTGAGCTGACCAGTCAGGATCTGATGCCGAAAGTATCCATTGACATGCAGCTTCCTCTTGCGTATGTAACAGAAGAGCTGATTGAAGAACTGGAACTTCTGGAGCCTTTCGGGAAAGGAAATACAAAGCCGTTGTTTGCGGAAAAAAACTTAAAAGTACAGAATCTCCGGATCATCGGGAAGAATCAGAACGTCCTGAAATTTCAGGTTTTGGATCAGGCTGGGCGGAAAATGGAAGCCATTTATTTTGGAGAGGTACAGGAGTGTATGGAGTATCTGCAGACAAAAGAAAAGGTATCTCTGACATTTTACCCATCGGTCAATGAATACCGGGGGAATAAAACCATACAGATTACAGTGGTAAATTATCAATAATGATGATATACTAATCCATATGG